>Ga0315289_10000566_pt1 | contig 56909 bp, 51 predicted proteins | sample YL17G11_40_MG_FD_203452 | JGI IMG/M metagenome (GOLD analysis project Ga0315289, IMG submission 203452) | Sediment microbial communities from Yellowstone Lake, YNP, Wyoming, USA - YL17G11_40 | ecosystem: Environmental > Aquatic > Freshwater > Lake > Sediment | place: USA: Wyoming | collected...
TCTAATCAGGGAGATTTACGGAGGTCATTGCCAAGTATGCGATTTTACTTTTTTGAAGAGAAATGGTCACCCCTATTTTGAAATACATCATGTGAGGGCTGAACGGGGGCACGACCCGAAAAATCTGTTATCCGTTTGCGCAAATTGCCATTCGCAGTTTGAATATGCCAAGGTCCATTTAGATTTCAATTCCCAAGATTGGCTAATAAGAGTGGCGTTTAATGACAACATCTTCCCTGTAAGACAGGCTCTTCTTTAATTGTTCCCCCTTCAAGTAATTCTAACGAATTCCCTTTTTCCCCCTTGGTCCGCCGCCAATTCCCAAATCCGACGCCGTTCCGTCAGGGTCCGTGATCAGCGGGTTTCCCTTATTGATCATTGGGGAATCGGGCGCCAAAGTGAAGCTGTCGGTGTCAGCGAATTTGGGATCGACGCTGAGATTGCCGTTGCGCTCGGAATAATCAGGCATATCGCGGTACTGCCCGGCCTTGTTGTTCCAGACGTTGTTGTACGAAATATCGAAGTTGAACAGCTTGCCATAGTTCCAGATACCCACGCAGGGGCAAACCCATTCGTCACGCCAGCCATTATTGACCACGATGTTGTTCGAAAATCTGCCGCTGCATTCGTCCGACCATATCGCCATGCCGCAGTTGCCGTTGTGGTAGACCACGTTGTTGGTGGCATCCATGTATGATGTCCCCGCGGCGATTATCCCCCAGCCAAGATTGTCATAAACCGCATTGTTGGAGCAGATCACCCTCGAATCACCGAACGAGCCAATCCCCTTCCAATAGTTGGTGATTCGATTTCGAACCACGATTGCCGACGCATCCCAGGTGATTCCCACTCCGGCGCCACGACCGCCGTTGATTTCGTTATCGGCGATATATGCGGTGGCCCCGCGATAAAGCGCAATACCATCCCAGGAGTTGTTCAATATCCGGTTGTGCAGAATCGTCAGCTCGGCCCCCTCGCGACCCATGATGCCGCCTATTCCAACGACGACCGAATCAGGCCTGTTAGTATTATCGCTTATGTCACAATCGCGGACGGTCACTCGGCTCCAGCGGGCCACGATGCCGGCGTCGGTGGCGGCCCCGTCGAAATCCCGCACGCCCCCTGTGATTTTGAGATTGCGAATCTCGGAATCGTGGCTATTGATAAAAAGCACGCCGTAACCGGCATTTGTCACCAAAATAGTCGAATCGGGTCCGGCCCCGATGACCACAAGCCCTTTTCCCACGATCGAGAATCCGCGGCTGGCCTTGACATCGGTTCGATGCACCTGGCAATTCCCGCAGAGAGAGTCCCTGAACGCAAAAGAATCAGATTGATAGTATCCGGGAGCAATCAAGATGGTGTCGAGGTCACGAGCTTCGTCAAATGCTTTCTGAAGACTTCTGTAGGGGTCTGTTTGAGTCCCGCTTCCGGTTTTCCCATCACCTTTGTCATCCGCATATATTATTTCTCCGGACGCTCGATAGGTCCATGCAAGAAATATCATGATAATAATAACAAAATTCTTCATGTCGCATCATTTATTAGTTGTTGACGGTGGAGTCAAGAGAAATCGAAGAGTCTAACATCGCAGGCAAGATTCATGCGCTCAACGGATTGATGCGAACCGACGAAGCCTTCGCCTGAATGCCTAACTTTTGCTCGATATATTGTCTCACCCTGACAGTATGTTCGGCGACTTCTTCGGTGAATTTCGTCTTGAATTGGACGAAGTTCCTTTCTAATGAATCTATGATATCATAGGGCTTATTCATAATGGCGGAGCTTTCATAGTCGAAGGCGATCCTCAGCATCTCGTTTGGGGTCAGGCCCTTTTTTTCTATCAAATGAACATGCTCATAGACTCCCGAAAGAAAGGTCTCCAGCACCGCCACCCTGTATTTACCAGGTTTGTACACATCCGGGTTCGACGCGAACCTCGAAATCAATTCCCCCACGCGCCTGGCCTGGTTCACCATATCACCGATGGCTTCCTCCCAGAACATCTTATCTCCGGGATAATGCTCCGCTAACTGCTGATAATATATCCCCATCGCCATCTCGCAATTCTGGAGATGGTAGAGTTCTTCGAACATCTGATTTGTATCTTTTTTGAGCAAAGTAATAATTCCTCGCTTGCGCAACACCAGATATAGCAACAGATGCCTGCTCGCATGGATTATATCGTCAGTTTGGGTCCTGATTTAACCCTCCTCCCTGATTCCCTGACCATCACTTCCAGCGCCAGAAGTGGTCGATGACCCTAACAGCTCCCATTAAGCTATGGCTATCCTTAAGGCCCCTAAATAGATAGTCCTTTGCGATCCTGAGCGCTTCCCGGAGCGACCCCCCCTTGGCCATCTCCGCCGCCAGGGCGGCCGAAAACGTGCACCCGGAACCGTGATTGTTCACGTCCCTGACCATCTCGCGTTCATAGATTTCCATGCCGGCCTCGTCTATCAAAACATCGTAGGCGGTCTCAGTGAGATGTCCCCCCTTGGCTATGACTGGCCTCTTATACATATAAAGGAGCTTCTCCGCGGCCTTCTTGAGGTCATCGATAGTAGCGATCTTGTCGCCGGTCAGAAACTCGGCCTCGGGTATGTTGGGAGTAATGGCGGCCGCCAGGGGGAATAGCTTGTCGGTCAGAGCCATGATTGCGGAATCCTGAATGAGAGTGCTGCCGGATGTGGCGGCGAAAACGGGATCGATTACCAGGGGAATCGTGCGATAATTCGAGTAAATCTCGGCGACCACTTCGACTATCTCCTTCGAAAACAACATCCCGGTCTTCGCCCCTTTGACTGGATACCCTTCAAGCACCGCAATCATCTGTTCTTTGACCACGTCCGCGTCAATGGCCTGGATAGCTGTGACGCCGTCAAGATTCTGAGCCGTGATGGCGGTTATGACGCTGGCGCCGTAAACGCCGAGCGCAGAAAATGTCTTGAGATCGGCCTGAATTCCGGCTCCGCCGCCAGAATCGGAACCTGCAATCGTCAAGGCGACACATTTACTCTGCATGGATCTCTTTCCGTTTCTATTATTCCCTGAAATGATCGTATCCGCTGGCGGTGATTTCTCTTATATCCCCAGCGCGCCCCTTCATCTTTATGCCGCCGCCAGCGATAATTTTCCCTATTGCAAAGTAATCGCAGCCGGCAGATTTCAAGGCTTTCTCGATTGCTGCATTAGAAGCCTCTGGAGCTGTCCCCAACAGCACGTAGTCTTCACCGACATGCAACGAAAGGTGTTCGAAATTGAGATCATACTCGCTGACATACTTTCTGAAAAGCCCGGTGACCGGTATTTTATCCTCTTCGATAATCGCCCCCACGCCGGATTCCTCGCAGATGTGTCCCAGGTCGGAGGCTACCCCGTCGGATACGTCGATCATGGAATTGGCGCATTTCAGCCCCGCTATAATCCGCCCCGCTTTGACGTGCGGCTGGGGGTTGAAATGTGCCTCGAGAAGCTCCGCCCAGTGGTCGGCTTCCCTCTGCGAGAGCAGTATATCCAGCCCCGTAGCCGACGAGCCGACCGGACCCGTCAGGAAAACGGTATCGCCAGGTTTGGCCCCGGACCTGTATAGGACCTCGTCTTCGGATATCTCCCCTACCAGCGCTATATTGATGACCAGATCCGACGGCGACGAGGTCGTGTCGCCTCCAAGAAGATTGACGTCGAATTCACGAGCCATCGACTTGATGCCGTCGTAAACCGCATCCAGATATTCAACTTCGAGATCGGACGGTATGGCGATGGAAATCACCGCCTCGCGCGGAATTCCACCCATGGCCGCGATATCGGAAATGTTCACCGCCAGCGATTTTCTTCCCAGCTTGAAAGGAGGCATGGGGACGCGCAGAAAGTGAATATTCTCGACCAGCATATCGGTCGTCAACAGCGAGACGAGGTTGCCCGATGTCCTGTAAACGCAGCAATCGTCCCCTATGGCCTTGATCACATTCTGTTCGCGAATAAAGCAGCCGCTTTTGATGCGATTGATAAATCCGAACTCACCTATTTCTTTTAGCTTCATCGGAATTCTCCAGCAACTCGGCCGGCGTCACGCCGTTGATATATACTCCCTTGGCCTTCATCACTTCTACTTTGATTCTCCTGGCCGCGGCCGTCACGTCTTTTGGGGAACAGATGCCCGAGACAACCGCTACGCCGTCGAGCCCGGCGGAGACCGCATCGTAGGCGTTGGTCTCGTTCATGGAGCCGATCCCGACAAGGGGGATTCTTACCGCTTCTCTGATCGCAGGAATTCCGGCGATGCCGATCTGTTCCAGCAGCTCCGGCTTGGTGGCCGTCACGAATATCGGTGAAAGACCCAGGTAGTCGGCGCCGCCTGCCTCGGCAGCCCTGGCTTCTTCGGCTGTGAAAACGGAGACGCCGACAATCTTAGCCGGGCCCATGAGCTTCCTGGCCATCTCCAGCGGCATGTCCTCCTGTCCAACATGAACGCCGTCCGCATCCAGCGCCAGTGCGACGTCGATCCTGTCGTTTATTATGAGCGGAATATGCCGCCCTCGAAGGAATTCGCGGATTTTCAGCCCTTCCTGGTAAAAATCCCTGGTGCTAATCTCCTTTTCCCTCAGTTGCACCACGGTTACTCCGCCGCCAACCGCGGCCTCGATAACCTCGAGATTGCTTCGCCCCAGCGATAGCTTTCTATCGGTCACGAGGTAAAGTGAGTAATCTATATTTTTCATTGCACAACCCCCTGTAGTTTATCCTTCTTCCAATCTGGCTCGCTTTTGAAATTCCTCGGGCGTGATGTCGTAAAGCGAGTCGATCAGAGAAATCATGAATGAACCTGGCGATTGGGCTTTGGCGGCCGCCAACTCGCCGGCCAAACCGAAATAAGCCAATCCTGCCGATGCCGCCTCGAGCGGATTGCGGCTGACTGCCGCAAAAGCGCCGATGGTTGTGGTGGCGGCGCAACCTGTGCCGGTCACCCTGCCCAGCATCGTGTCTCCGTTTTTGCAACGTATGACCCGTTCCCCGTCGGTGATAAGATCGACCGGGCCGGTTATGGCCACGACACATCCCAGTTGCCGCGCCATGTTTCTTGCGGTCGCCGACGCGTGCTCAACGTCATGAACTGCGTCCACCCCCTTGGTCGTCACGTCCGACGATGATATTGACAGTATCTCTGACGCGTTGCCACGGACTATGGCCAATTTCAAATCATCCGCCAATCTTCTGAATGTTTTGGTTCGCAGCGACGTGGCTCCGGAGCCCACGGGATCGAGAATGATCGGGACTCCCAGCTTATTGGCTTTCTTGCCGGCCAAAAACATCGCCTCGATCCAGGGGTTGGACAGAGTTCCAATGTTGATCACGAGAGCCCTGGCCAGCGAGGTCATTTCTTCCACCTCGTTGACGGCATGGGCCATGACGGGTGACGCCCCCATGGCAAGAAGAGTGTTGGCCGTGAAATTCATGACCACGTAATTCGTGATATTGTGCACCAGGGGCCTCTCGTCCCGGATTTTCTGAAGAAGAGATTTGAGGTCATATTCGACCATCTTGCCTCCAATGGCTTTGCGTTTCTCCGGCGAGCTTTCAGGGAAACAAAAAATGCCACCCTTTAGGGTGGTTACTTGTCCGTTCCCTACGCCGGCATTACCCGTATTCCTTGCGGATCCGTCTGGACAGGTTCGGAGGGTTTATTCTCAGGCCCTATAGGCCACCCCTACGGACTCTGCCCAATTATACGCATCATGGACCGATCATGCAAGGGGATTTTGGCACCCCGGCTATTTGGTTCATTAACCACTTGATAAATGCAGGAATGTCCCCCAAAATTATATTTGCGATGCCCGTATCCGGATGGCAACTCAAGGTTGAATTTGGGCATGTTTCGTTATTAGATAATAACAGGAATCGGAAAGGAAGGAGCGAGTTTTATGGCAGAGAATAGCATGGCTTATCCGGTCAAACTGTCGATCGACTACCCCGATAAAGGGTTGAATCGGCTCACCACGTTTTTCAGGCTCATAACAATCATCCCCATCCTCATCATTTTCGCGCTGCTTATAAAGGTTACCATTCCCGAAGAGCTTGCCGGTTATAGTGTTTACATATACACCAGCGGCTACGTTCTATTTCCGACTGTTTTGATGCTATTGTTCCGCAGGAAATACCCTCGTTGGTGGTTCGATTGGAACGTGGCCCTGGTAAAATTCGCGATGCGGTTCAGCGTGTACTTCCTGCTGCTAAGAGACGAATACCCATCTACAGATGACGAGCAGGCAGTCCATGTTGAAATTCCCTACCCCAATGCCAAAGAGAATTTGAACCGCTGGCTCCCCCTGGTCAAATGGTTCCTGGCGATCCCGCACTTAATCGTTGTTTGCTTTCTTGGCATAGCTGCCTTTATCTGCGCCATTATCGCCTGGTTCGCGATTCTGTTTACCGGCCGCTATCCAAAGGGCCTGTTTGATTTCGTGGTGGGGGTAGAGCGTTGGAGCCTGAGAGTAACGGCGTATTGCTTTCTGTTGACGACAGATGTTTATCCGCCGTTCAGGCTGGGAGACTGAAGAAAAGTCGATTGGGAAAGAGCACTGTCTAACACTAAGCCGGGGTCCCATTCGGACCCCGGCCATGAAGTAATTTGAAGGCCTCTTACATGCTCGCCTTGGGCTTGCTCTCTTTCGGCTTCTCGAACGGCGTTACGAATATGCGCTCGAAGGCCCCTTTATTTACTCGGTAGACAGTGTTGCGGCCCTGAACTGTTGCGTATCTCTCCTCCAGCGTATCGATTTTGTCGCTGAAGCTAATCAAGGCGGAATTCCCGAGCGTATCGGCCGACCAGACGCTATACGAGGGTTTATCCAGGCCGAACTTATCGGCGTTGGCCGGATTGGCTACTCCCGATGCATTCAAGCCGCTGATTCCGCCTTGCAAAGACCTTATCTTGCTCTCCTCGAGTTTCGTCCCCTTCATGGGCAAGACCTGCTGCCATATCTTGACCGGAGCCGAAGAAGTATCTTCGCTTTCCTCTTTGACCAGCGCAAATTCATATTGAGCCTTGGGTGTATTCAGCTTGATAGAAGATACGCTGTTTCTGTCGAGCGAGCAGAGGTTAAGGTTCATCCAGCGGTCGGTAGGCAGTTTCTTGAACGCCGGTGCGTTCCAGGCTGCAAAGCGCGAGACAAAGTTGTTTTCCGCCAGGTAAACCCTGGGAGACCCCGGAAGCCTGACAAAACAGCTGTGCCCGTCGGGCCCTCCTTTGCCAACGTAAATATGCGCCACCAGGGAACTATCAGCTCCAAGAAGCCTTATTTGCAGGGCAGCGTTGTCGGTGATTGAGAATTCGGGGTAGAGGTCTTCCGATTCGGCTCTCACCGCGCCTTTGACGATACTGATGTCGGTCAGCAGCTTCTGGATTTCGCCCGTCTTGGCCTGCGTCCCATACTCGTTGACCACTATCCAGCCGGTATCGCGGCGAGCGAAATAAAGCCCAGAATCGGGAAATTCCTCCTTGAATACCTGTATGTAGGAGACGCTTTCGGGAACGAAACTCATTTGTAATTCCGAGAGGCTTTTGGGCTTGAGAGATGAACTGGTTAAGCTTCTCTGAATTATGAATACGCCTACGAGAACTACAAGGATGACAAGCAGTATGGTGATCGTTTTCTTGCTCATGGTTTAAGCTCCTCCTCCCATCGACTCCAGCAGCTTGCGGTAGGCCTGACGCCTGTTCTGTCTGGCAATCATCCTGACTATACCGAATGTGATTATGACGGCCGGCGAAAGCAGAATCGTGAATACACGCCAGAGGATTTTGGAGAGTGCCGATGTTTCATTAAGATAGCGTACAGGTATGACTTTGCTGCTAATCTGCAAGAGATCCTCGCTCAGAGTCAACCCTTCGACAGCTTTAAGCAACAGCTCCTCATGAGACGGCCTTTGGCCCTGGTACGTGGAGCCGGGAATAAACTGGTCACTGAAAATGTCGCTGGCGCCGATCAGCAAAAGCTTCCCGGGGGCTTTAGAAATGAACTCGGGTTCTGCTGGAGAGGCAATCGAATCGGCCTCATCCTGCCACCGCGGCGGTGGCTGGTTCTCATACGGGTTGGGAAATTGCCCTGTCACAAGCGCCACCAGCGGCTGCCTGCCGACAAGTGAATTGGGGGGCGGTTTGTAGCTGTCGGCGCCCAGCGGAGCGCCAGTATAATCTGTTGTCCAGCTCTTTGGGCTCGATGTGATCAACGTCGCCTCCTTTAGACCAAGCTGACTTAATTTGGCCTCATCGATTTTCAGCGGCGAACCCCAGAGATATATCATCGGCCCCAAGTTTGACGTAAATGCGAATTTCGAATTCATGTTCTCGGGCGAGACCCTGATCTGCACCGGTGACTGAACGTCGACGTTTACCGGAATGGGAATGAAGCCGCCGAGCGTCCCCTGTGTCTGAATGCTGACGATCTGATTCTGCTCATCCATCAACATCTTATCGCCGATGCCGAGCCCATAATGCGACAACAGGTCGTCTATCCCGGGATCGACCTTGGCAGGCATAATCATGACATCGGTTCCCTTCAGCGGATTATAGTTGTACCTGTATTCCTGGGCCGCTATGATGACGTTCTTGCCCGATGCCAGGGTTTTGGCGATTTCATACTTCTGCCTTTCCGATAACGGTTGTGTCCCCATGACTATCAGCGTCTTGCAGTCCGCAGGCACCCGTTCTTTGGAAGACATCTCGATGCGCGAGATGTTGTATCCAAGGTCCCTGAATGTACCGGCGAGATTCTTGAAGCGGTCCTCTTTGTCGGGAATCTGCTGGCCCCTCATCTGCATATATTGACGCATTCGGGGGTCATTGTAACGGGGATCGACGGGATCGTAAGGAGCCGCTACCGCCACGGTCGGCTGGGATGCCTGGGTTAGCCTGAAAATCCTCGAACAGAGCTCATATTCGAGCATCGGCAGGTCTTGAGGCAGAAGGCGAGGAATGATATCATCCGGCTTGTCGAGGTAAGCAATAGCCAGTGCCGAGTAGACCTTTTTTATGCCGATTGCATCTTTCTCTGCGGTCTGCAATGTGAACGGGGATATCCCTTTTTCCTGCAGCGACTTAGCCAGCTCCTGGTCGGATGTTGGGTCGACCACCTCGTATTTTAACTTGTCGGAAATCTGGGCAAATTCAGACAGTTTGTCGCTTATGTTCCTCTGAATATCTTTCATGCCGGCAGGCATTTTGTCCTCGGGAGTGACATAATATCGCACCGTGATCTTGGTCTTCAAATCCCTGAGGATATTGCGTGCCGAATTGCTGACAGTATAGATTTTCCCCTGGGTTGTGTCGATCCGTCCCAGAGGCACATAGAAGAGCACCAGGTTCAGCATTGCGGCCACAGCTATCATGACCACCGCCGCCGCGAAAAATGTGATGTCGGCCTGCCGCCGCATTCTTTGTTCGACCGTCAGAGCGTTCAGCACCAGGAAAACCACTGCGAACGAGACGAAGTAAACGACATCGGGAGTGGTTATGACACCCTTGGACATATTCTCGAAATGGGTGATTGAACCCAGGGCCCTTTGAAGCAGAGTGCCAAGGCCGCCGATCCAGGAATCGAGTTGGGCCGCGACCGGCAACCATCCCACCAGATGCAACACCATGCATCCGATCACCGCCATGACCCAGGATGTGATCTGGTCCTTAAACAACCCGGAAAAGAAAAGCCCAATTGCCGTATACAGCGCCCCCAGGAAAAACAGTCCCAGGTAGCCCCCGAAAATGGGGCCCATGTCCGGCCGCCCCATGACGGCGATAGCAATCGGTATTGGTAATGTGCCGATGAGATAAAGGACGTAGAATCCGAGCCCTGCGAAATATTTGCCGAGCACCAACTCGTAAGGCTTCATGGGCAGAGACTGAAGGAGAGCGATGGAGCCTGATTTTTGCTCGTCAGCCCAGAGCCTCATCGTGATGGCCGGCAGGAAAAACAGCATCAGCCAGGAGTTGATGGAGAAAAAGTCCCTCATCTCGGCCACACCGGCCTGGAAAAAGAAGAAGAACATGTAGAAGCCGGAGCAGATCGCCAGGATGGCTATTATGAAAATGTAGGCGATGGGAGAGTTGAAATAGGACGAGAATTCCCGCTTGAAGATTGTGGCGACATTTTTCATTTTATTTCACCTCCCTCTCTCTCGCAGGGTTTTGGGCACTTCCCGGTTTGACATAGAACCGGAACGCGTCTTCCAGAGAGGCCCGTTCACGAACGAATTCCTTGACCGGCCAACCGTTTTCATGAACCATGGCGGTCAGACGTTCCCAAATATTGCCGCCATCATGAGACTCAATCATGGCGCGAGCGAAATCGCCAAGATCGGTGACGCTGAAATCTATGGCAGCTTGCTCTTTGAGCAGCGAGAGAGCCCTTTTCAGATTCGAGGAGCCGGTCTTGACTATGATCGAGAATCTGTGCCCTTTTGAAACGCGCGATTCCAGCTCTTCAACAGTTCCGTCAGCCACGATACTACCCTCGGTGATGATGACGATCCTATCGGAAATGGCTTGGGCTTCCTGTAGGATATGGGTGGAGAAGATGATGGTCTTGTCCTTGGCCAGAGAACGGATCAGATCGCGGATTCCCATGATCTGAATGGGGTCGAGGCCCGATGTCGGCTCGTCGAAAATCAGGACCTCGGGATCATGAATGAGCGCTTGAGCCAATCCCGTGCGCTGGCCGAATCCCCTGGATAGAGTTCCCACGGGGGTTCGATATACCGATCGCAGCCCGCAGGCGTGAACAACATAGTCAATACGGTTCTTGAGATCCGGTCCAGTGAGGTCCCTGGCTTTGCCGACGAAATCAAGATATTCGGCCACTTCCATTTCAGGATATAGAGGAGGCGTTTCGGGAAGATATCCGACACGTCTCCGGACTTCGGTGGGTTGCTTGAGAATATCATAGCCGACCACTTTCGCCTCCCCTGCCGTCGGTACGATCTGTGTAGTGAGGATTCTCATGGTCGTAGTCTTGCCGGCGCCGTTAGGGCCCAGAAGCCCCAACACTTCGCCTTTCCGGGCTTTGAAGGAAGCGTCCGCCAATGCCACGACCGAGCCATAGCTCATGCATAAACCTTTGGCTTCGACCATTACGACACTCTCTTTCTTTTTGTCATTAGTCCTTATTCAAACCGTCCCCCCGCGCGCAACGTTCAAAACTCAATATACCCCCATCGATTTTCAAAGTTCGTAAAAATATAAAAAAACCACGAAATATCCACAATAATTCGCCGAGTGGATAAACCAAAAGAATCATCAAGCTCGATTTACCATTAGCCGGCAACCCTTTCGGGTTGTGCCCGCGAATAGCGTCCAGCGCCCGAGAGCCGGCAAGTTCTCCGGCGCGCTGGCCTCGTCTCAGCGGCCTGCGCCGTGGCCAGCCCCCGCCCTTCTGGCGGGGCCGCGGGCGCCCAATATTTCCAGGAATCGACCCACCTGGTGCCGCAGTGCGGCCCTGGCGCCGTTGTTTTGTATTATGTAGTCTGCCAGCTTGACCTTATCTCTATCGGGAATCTGGGCGCTGATTCTGTTTTCCGCCTGACGGTGCGTCAGCCCCTGGCGCCTCAGTCTCTTGAGACGAATATACCGCCTGGCTGTGACGGTCACTATGTAATCGCACCAATTGGCGATCCCCCACTCAAAAATAAGGGCTGCGTCGATGACGATCAATTTATGCCTATGGGAGTTCTTCAATCGCTTCAATTCAGATTTCAAGATACGCAGGAGGGGAGGGTGCACAATCTGGCTCAATTTCCGGAGAGATTTTGGATCGGGGAAAACGATATTTCCCAATTTGCGCCGGTCGAGCGCGCCGTCGTCCCGCACAATTGATTTCCCAAATTCCTGGACCAGTTTTCTGAAGACAGCGGGGTTTTCGTTGACCACCCGCTTACCCACGTCATCGGCGGAGATGATGGTCGCGCCCCGCTCTTTCAAGTATTTTGCGACCAATGATTTACCGGTCCCCGGCCCACCGGTTAGACCAATTATCACTTGGCCTCCAGCCAATTGCTGCCGACTACCACGTCGGCTAGCAAGGGGACCTTGAGCTTGACAGCCCCTTCCATCTCGGTTTTGACTATCTCTTTGAGCTTTTCAAGCTCCTTCTTTTTGGCATCGAAAACGAGTTCGTCGTGCACCTGCAGGATCATCTTCGAACCCATTCTTGCCATATTCTTGGCGATATTGATCATAGCGATCTTGATCATATCTGCCGCGGTGCCCTGGATCGGCATGTTAATTGCCATTCGCTCCGCGAATTGACGCGCCTGAACCGATTTGGCGTTTATATCCGGCAGGTAGCGTCGCCTGTCAAAGAGTGTCGCAACGTAGCCGTGCTCGCGGGCGAATGTCTTCATATTCTCCATGTATCTTTTGATTCCGGGATAACGCTGGAAATAAACGTCGATGAAGTCCTTGGATTCTCCAAGCGACAGCTCCGACTGCTGAGAAAGGCCATACGCCGAAACCCCGTAGATGATGGCGAAATTGGCGGTCTTGGCCGCCCGGCGCTGCTCCGGCGTCACGCTCCTGATATCGACCCCGTATACTTCGGCAGCCGTCCGGCGATGAATATCCTCGCCCATTTTGAATGATTTGATCATCGTCATGTCGTCGGCAAAATGCGCCATTATGCGAAGCTCGATCTGCGAGTAGTCGGCGGCAAGAATCAGATAATCGTCATCGTTGGCGACAAAGGCTTTTCTTATCTCACGCCCTTCTTCGGTGCGGACCGGGATGTTCTGTAGATTGGGGTCGGATGACGACAACCGTCCCGTGGCCGCTATGGTCTGGTTGAAGCTGGTATGCACTCGTCCGGTCTTGCGGTTTACCAGCATAGGAAGAGCGTCGATATAAGTCGATTTCAGCTTCATCAGCTGCCTGTATTCCAGCACCAGGCGCGGCACAAGATGAGTCTGCGCCAGTTTCTCCAGAACATCGACCGACGTCGAGCGGGCTCCTCCCTTGGCGGTGCGGCGACCCGAGGTTAATTTCAGTTTGTCGAAAAGAATTTGTCCCAGTTGTCGCGGCGAATTGAGATTGAACTGCTCGCCGCATTCTTTGAAGATGGCGCCTTCGACTTCCCTCATCTTATCGCCGTAGGTCACCGAAAGCTCCCCCAGAAAATCAACGTCGATTTTGACGCCGGCTTCTTCCATATCGCCCAGAACGGGAATGAGAGGCATCTCGATCTTTTCCAGAAGCGGCAGAAGTTTCAACTCGATGATCTTCGGTTCCAGAGCTTTTTTGAGGCGAAGAGTGAAGTCGGCATCTTCGCACGAATACGAAGTGGCCCGATCTATGGGAACGTGAGAGAACTTAATCTGCTTTTTCCCCTCGCCGATCAAGTCGGTGATCGGCATCTTCTTATAGTCGAAATGCTCGAGCGCCAGGGAATCAAGATTATAGGCTCTCCTGCCGGGTTCGATAAGGTAGGCCGCTACCATGGTATCGAATGAAGGATTGCTCATGGCCACTCCACTATTCTTGAAAACCTGGCGATCGTATTTCGTATTATGCCCGACAATCAGCGCTTTGGACTTGAAGAACTTGGCGAATTTCTCGAGCACCTGATCCATCGGCAGGTTTGCGCCCTTCTCGTGGCCAATGGGAACGTAATATGCCCTTCCCTCCTCAGCCGAAAATGATATACCGACCATTTCAGCTTCGATAGATACTGTGGATGTCGTCTCGGTATCGACAGCCACTTCGCCGAATTTCTCCATCGCAGAGAGCAGGTCTTCGAGCTCGGCCAGACCTGTAACTGTTCTATATGCCGCCTTGGGCTTTTCGCCGCTTTGATCAAAAAGCTGTCCCGCAACCGGGGCCGCGAATTTCTCGGCCAGAGTCCTGAATTCGAGCCGTCTGAAAAGAGGCACCAGCTTCTCGACATCGGGTTTCTTGACTTCCAAATCCTCAGGGTTCAAAGTCACCGGGCAATCCCTCTTTATAGTCACCAGTTCCTTGGAGAGGATTGCCTGATCCCTGTGGGTTGCGAGAAGCTCAGCCAGCTTTCCCTTTTTCGTCCCCGGGGCTTTTTCGAGCACCGCTTCCAACGTCCCGTATTCGTCGATCAACGAAACCGCCGTCTTGGGGCCGACACCGGGCACGCCGGGAACGTTATCCGACGTGTCACCCATCAAGGCCAGTGTATCTATTACTTTTTCAGGGTAAACGCCGAATTTTTCCCTCACCGCTTCCCTATCCATGACTGCGAAATCTTTTGGATGCAGGATTTTCACTTTATCGTTGACGAGCTGGAAGAAATCTTTGTCGCCGGAAAATAGAAGCGTCTCCAGTCCCCTGGCCTCGGCCTGACGAGAGAGAGTTCCTATAAGGTCATCGGCTTCGAACCCTTCGCGTCTCATGACCTTGATATTAAACCCTTCGATCGCCTGGTCGATCCAGGGCAGCTGCTCGATAAGCTCCTGTGGCGCCTTGGCCCTGGTCGATTTATAATCGGGATGCATGGCGTGTCGGAATGTCGGCTGAGGGGTATCGAAAACGACTGCTATATAATCCGGCTTGTACTCGTTGAGGATTTTCATAAGCGAATTAACGAAGCCGAAAACCGCGCCTGTATTTTCGCCGCGCGAGTTGATAAGCGGATTCCTGATGAACGCAAAGAAGCTGCGATACGCCACCGCCGAACCGTCTATGAGAATCAGCCTGCTCATCCCTTTTGATAAAGCCTGTGCCTTACAATATAAGACTCCACGTCCGGGGAAACCAGGCCGGAAATGCTTTCTCCGGCTCCAATCTTGGCCCTGATTTCGGTCGAGGAGATATTGGTGGGTGGCATTGCAAAATAAATCACGGCATCTGCAAATCTTCCCCCGGCCTTGAAGTTGGGGCGGTTGGCGGCCGCCACAGTCGCCAGGTCGAATATCCTTTCCGGCTCGAGCCAGCTTTCGATCTCCGAGACATTGTCGGCGCCCATTATCAAGAACAATTGATCTCCGGGTAATAGAATTCTTAGCTTCTCGATTGTGTCGACCGTGTATGATGGCCCGTCGCGCCGAAGCTCAACATCGGATATCTCCAGCCGACTCTTGCCCCCTATGGCCAGACCCAGCATTTTCATGCGGTCATCAGCCGATGCTGATACTCTATTGATTTTGTGAGGTTGCACTCTGGCGGGTATGAGTATCACCCGGTCAAGTTCCAGTTCCCTGAGAGCCGTCTCCGCCAGAATTAGATGCCCGTTGTGTGGAGGATCGAAAGTCCCGCCCAATAAACCTATCCGGGCCAAGGCCTACCCCCCGGTTTCCGGCGTCGCCAGCTTTGATATCTGTTTCTGCGCTTTTCTGGCAAGCTTATTTTCGGGAAATGCCGTCACGAAATTCTGAAATGTCTCCAAGGCGTCGCTTTTTCGCCCTGATTTCAACTGCGCCAGGCCGCTATAGTAGAACGCCAATATCGCCCATTCCGTGTTGGGATAGTTATCTCTGACCTGCCCAAAATAAATGAGCGCCGGATCATAATCATTCAACTTCATATAAAGCTCGCCGCTCTTGTAAAGCTTCTTGGCCAGCTTGTCATATAGAACGTCGAGTTTTTCCTGAGTGTCGGCGATATGCGGGCTGCCCGGGTATTTGTCGACAAGGACGCTGAATTCGTCTATGGCCGCATAGGTCTCCGTCTGTTCAAGCGAGTAGCGCGGCGACTCGTCGTAGTGCGCCATGGCTATCTGAAACTGAGCGTCGTCAGCCAGCCCCGAGCCGGGATATGTCTGCAAAAGGCGTTTGAATTCCCCCACCGCCTCGGGATAGCTTCCGATTTTGAAATAGGTCATGGCCAGATAATATTGCGCCGTGTCTATAAAGGATTGCCCGGGGAAACTGTAGATGAGCTTTTGAAACTCGCTTTGAGCCTTGAGATAATCTTCCTTCTCGTACTGCCGCATCGCCAATTGGTATTGCTCGAATGGCGGAAGCTGTTCCTTGACCGCCCCCCGCGAACAGCAAAGCACAACGGACGTCGTCATAAAAAGCGCGTACCAATAGTATCTCTTCATCCTGACCTCATCTATTCGCAAAAAACATGTACACCAGGACCCCCACGGTTGCGATTACCAGCGACGGCTCCGCGTAGCGCGACCATCCCGAACCCGGTGCTTCCGGCGCCAGCTCTGGAATGTGCCGGCTGTTTATGACCCTGACGCTTGACGGTTCAACCTCATCGCCATAACTCACCGCCAGTCTCTTGATATCCAGCAGCGTCCCGTCGACGCCGCTTTTCATTGTTATACTCAGCTCGCAGCCCAGCTGGCGCCTGATCCTTCTGGCCCGAAGAAAACCTCGGGAGCCACCCTTTCCATAATCGAAATCGAATCCATAAATTTCGAAAAAAAGATTCAGAGAATTCGTATCCGGCGATGGCGCTATCATTACCCGGGAAAACTTATTGATGATCCCCTCGGCGATACCGGTGGCGAAAATCCCCCTTAAACCCTCTTCGTCGGAAACTACCCTGACGGCCGCGGTCGAATCCCCGCTCAAGCCGCCGTCCACCGCGCTTCTGACAGCCGAAATGACGACCCGTTCGTTGGAAAGAGTCTGCCCCGCCGCAAACGGGCCCGATAAGAGCAAGAAAATAGTGGCCGGCAGCAGGAGCGACGATTTATTTATCGGCAAACCTGCTCCGAAGTTCCTGGTAAACGCGCTTCACCCTATTATAGTACCTGGCAGGAGGCGCAGCCCCGAAATGCAGATATTCCCTGGTCACGGATTCGCCGATATTGTAGGCCGTTATGCCCCGCTTGATATCCTTGAACTCCAGGATCAATTCGAAAAGATAGGCGGTCCCCACCCTCACGTTCAAACCCAGGTTACTCAGGCCCTCCCTCTGCGGCCATTGGATTCCCCATTTTTCGGCCACGGTTCTGGCCGTCGCCGGCATTACTTGCATGAGGCCTTCGGCTCCCATCTCGGAAACCTGGTGCTTTCTGAACGAACTTTCGGCGATAATCACGGAGAGAATTAAGAGGGGATCGAGGCTGAACTTGTCGCTCTCCTCGTATATCACATCGGCGAGCGTCGTGATTTCATCCTTTGTAAATCCTATCTGGTATTCCTCGATTATGTCGAGAATCTTCACCTTCTGCTCCAGCTCCTCGATCTTTTTTTTCTGTTCGGTGATGACGTTTTCGTGCTTGTTATATTGCCATATCAACCAAACGATGAACGCCACCTGCATGAAATAAATCAGGAGAAAGGTGAAGCTCACCGGCCGGGATATTATCATGCCCGATGTTCTGATCTTCTTGCCGAGCAGCGACACATTACCTCCATTCTACCTGTCTTGCGAATAAATCGTAAGCTTCGCAACGTTCCACGATGACATCGACGAAGCTGCCGGGCTGGGCCCCGCAATCCTCGATAATGACACCGCCATCGACCTCCGGCGCCTGGAACCATCCCCTGGCATACCCTCGGCCGCTCGAGTCGATCCTGTCGAGCAGAACCCTCTCTCGGGAATGAATCAGACGCCCGAGTTTTCTGGCCGAAATCATATTCTGAACGTCCAGTAGAGTCAAGTATCTTTCCTCGATTGTGGCTTCATCTACCCGCCCGCCGAATCTATACGCCGGCGTGCCATCCTCAGGCGAGTATCTGAATATGCCGACGTTATCGAATTCCGTGGCCTCGCAGAAATCAAGCAACTCCTCGAACTCAGCATCGGTTTCACCGGGGAAACCTACCATGAACGTCGTCCGCAGGGCAATCCCCGGCATTCGGCTCCTCAGCTTGTCGATGAGTTGCTCTATCTGGGCACGGCTCACTCTCCGGTTCATTCTTCTCAAGACCCTGTCATTTATATGCTGCAGGGGAAGGTCAATATATTTGACCACTTTTGCCGACCCGGCCATGGCGTCGATCGCGGAGCCGTCGAGATGCGCCGGATGGGCGTACATTATCCTGATCCAATCGCATGTCGATTGCGAGAGGCCCTCGATCAAAGTCGCCAGCGTCGCTTCCCCATCGCCTTTCTTGCCGTAGAGCGCGGTGTCCTGGCCGATGATGACCAGTTCTTTGACGCCGTTGTCGCAAAGGTATTTCGCTTCATCCACAATCTCTTGCAGGGGGCGGCTCTCGAACGGCCCCTTGATGTCCGGTATGGCGCAATAGGAACAGCGGTTATCGCAACCCTCCGAGATTCTGAGATACCCGTAAGGATTTCTCGGCGGCATCCTGCGCCGCTCGGGGGCGACGTTCCCTACCTGCCATCCAACCTCCCGGAGCCTGGAGATCAACTCGCCATGCCTGTTCCACGGCAAAAAGATATCGACTTCGTCCAGCGAACGAGTCAGATCGTATCTGGCCGGAAGGCAGCCGCACATCACCAAAACCGAGCCCGGCCTGCGGTCCTGATTCAGATCCAGAACTGCATGGATGCTTTCGGATTTGGCGTCATTGATGAAACCACAGCTGTTGACTATCACCAGGTCCGCCTGCCGCGAATCTTCGACCTTCACAATTCCTGCCGCCTGCAGATTCATCTCCAGAGCCTCGGAATCTATCTCGTTCTTCGGACAGCCCAGAGTCGAAAGATAATACGTTATTACATCATCGTCGTTCTGCATACCGGCGCAAATCCATCCTTCGTCATTTATCAACGGCTTAAATTAAATATACGCATCTGCCGCTCAAAGGCTATTAAAAATGTCAACCTGGATTAGCGAATCTACTGCGTCAGATCTATCAATCTGTACCCTTTAGGGACATCATCGTAAAAAAGATTCAAGTTGCCCGACCTGGAAAGTCTTTCCTTTTTTACGGTCAGTGTGACGTCGTCTCCCGACGAATCACGATAGAATATTTTCTTCACCCGAAAATCCCTGTCTGCTGTTATTCTGATATGCGTGGGCGATACTCCCGGCTTGCCGTCGAGCTCGAACGAAATCGTCTCCCTCTTTTCGGAGTACTCTTGAAGCTCATAACGCGAAGACCAGTCCGTAACCAGCTCCGACGGCACCACGTAGGCGCCGGTCATCCTTTTCTGAATCTGCTTGTGGCGTTTCGAGAGCACCCAGAGCGTGTCCGCTATTCCGATTATCTCTTCTTGATCGCTTCTGAAGTAGAAGGTGTCGGGCGGGTTGAAATTAAACTGCATCGGCGTCGATTCCGTCTCGTCGAAGATGGAAGAATGCACATCGGATTGCAGGCTCCATTGAATCCCCACCGCCGCGGAATAGCGGCCGGCGATCCGGCTCAGCATCTCCTCGCCGGGCAACGTGCCTATAAGCATGGCCAGCAAGAATACAGGCGTCATTTTCTGAATTCCCTGGATTCCAGGTAAGTCTCGTCGACCAGGACTTCCCGAGCCTTGCTGCCGTCGTATGGCCCTACCACTCCCGCCTGCTCCAGTTGGTCTATGAGCCTGGCCGCCCTCTGATAACCGACTCCCAGACGCCTCTGAAGTAGCGATACCGACCCCTGCTTGTGCCTGATGACAAGCTCCACGGCCTCCCTGTAAAGGGCGTCGGACGCCGGGTCAAAACCGGGAATCGCTTCCGCCTCGCTCTTTTCGAACGTCTCTATCGGCCTGGTGCGATATTCCTGCTGGCTGATGAAATCGACCAATCTCTCAGTCTCGGCGCTCGAAATGTAGGCCCCATGAATTCTCATGGGGTCCGCGAATCCGGGGGTCGAGAAGAGCATATCCCCGCGACCAAGCAGTTTCTCCGCACCGTTGGCGTCGAGAATGGTGCGGGAGTCAACCTTAGATGCCGTTTGAAAAGCGATTCTCGTCGAGAAATTGGCTTTGATCAAGCCTGTTATGACGTCAACCGACGGCCTCTGCGTTGCCAGCACCAGATGTATGCCAACCGCCCTGGCCATCTGGGCCAGCCGTGTAATGAGCGATTCCACGCGATTGAGGCCGCTCATCATCAGATCGGCGAGCTCATCGACGATGATGATAAGATACGGCAAGACCTCTTTTTCGCGCTGGTTATACTCGCCTATATTTCGCACTCCCGCCCGGGCCAGACGCCTGTAACGGTCTTCCATCTCGAGCACCGCGTCGGCAAGCATCTTCTCCGAGTCCTTCATCTCGGTCACGACGGGCTTTTCGAGATGCGGCAAACCGTCATATATGGAAAGCTCCAGGCGCTTGGGATCTATCAATATGAAGCGAATCTCGTCGGGATGCAGGCGAAATATGAGGCTGGTTATCAGGCAGTTCAGGCATACCGATTTTCCGCTCCCGGTCGAGCCGGCTAACAGCAGATGCGGCATTCTCGCCAGATCTACCACGTACGGTTCTCCGCTTATCGTTTTGCCGAGGGCTAGCGACAGCGCCCCCTCGGAATCAGTGAACTCCGGGGACGATATGATTTCCTTGATGTAAATGCCCCGCTTAATCCTATTGGGTATCTCTACCCCGACGGCTGGTTTTCCGGGTATCGGCGCCACGATCCTGATCCGCTCCGCCTGCATCGCCAGCGCCAGGTCATCGGCCAGGTTCAGAATCTGCGAAATCTTTATTCCTGATGCCGGCTTGAATTCGAAGCGCGTGATAATCGGCCCGGGAAGAATGTTGACTTCCCCCGATTCGATCTCCACCCCGAACGTGAGCAGCGTTTGCCGCAACGCCTCCGCCGTCTTGCGATAATACGATTCGTCGACAACAGGCCCCCCCGATGGAGGGTCATCGAGAAGATCCGTCGTCGGCAATCTGTATTCCCCCTTGACTGGAGTGGTTTTCACGCCCCGGGCCTTCGTCGATGTTCTCGACTTCTCCGCACCCACGGGCGCGGCTTCGGAATCAAATGCCACCACGGACGGAACCGAATCTTCGTCGATGTCGGGGACCCCCGTCCGCATTCCTCCAGAGGATTTCTCCATGGGCTCAGCCTTTCGCCTGAGATGCAAAATCGAGGCGATCAAGCCCGATTTTCTTCCCGGCCGAGGTGGGAGCCCGTCCCCCATCATAACTTTGGCTTTGGTCTCATCCAACAACTTCGATCTTCCCCAGCCTCGCGATTGAACCCTGGAAAAGAGACTGAAGGCGCCCTTGCCAATATTGCTCAACATCGATGGCACCACCAAGATAGATGCGGTTATGAGCAACGATATGACTATTGTGAACGCCACCAGCCCACCCACCAGCGTTACCAGTCCTCTTGCCAGATAATGGCCCACCGCCCCCCCAAATGTCAGCCCCAGAGCGGAAAAATCGGCCCGGGCCCGGAAAAGCGAAATCAGCGTCATGAATGCCAATAGAAAGAAAACCGCCACAACTGTCCGGCGAGTCAAGATGTCAACCGGATGACCGAAGAAGCGATTCCAACCCCACAATCCCAGGCCTATGGGGACAAAAATCGAGCAGATTCCAAAGACGATATCGAGGAGGGCGGCGATAATCGCTCCCACCACGCCGCCGCTATTCGGCGGTTCCGAGAGGATTTGTGAATAATCGCCGGCCTTTAGCGCCGCTCTCATGACGTTATGATTCTGAACCACATAAAAAGATATCGAGCTGATAAGCAATAATAACGCCAGGATAAAAAGAAGAAGCCCCAGAATCCTGTTCTTTGTATCCCTCTCCAACTCTTTCAAGAGCTTCATGGCAAGAATCTACAATCGTATTTTTTCACTGTCAATATCTTATCGATTCCCGCATTTCCACAGTCCGCCTACGTCGACATCGGCCGGTTTATTGCGGGAACCGGCGCCATTAGTATTGTCGGCAGCGTCGCTTGAATTTAGAACCGTCCCGTCCGCCCCGAATATCCGCCCTGGCTTTGCTCGATCTTGATATCAGGCAATGTCTTGATATTTATCTTAAAATAGTACCCGGCCACCGGCCCCAGCGGTATCCAGGTAAACGTCCCCTCCCAGCAGTGCAAATCACGTCCTATGTCGACCTGTTGCGACTCAATCCGCCTATCCTTGAGGCCATATCTTACGTTATACCCGATTTTCCAGTTTTTGGTCGGCTGGACCTGCGCGGTCACATTTAGCCACTGGCTCTTGTTGGTTATAGCGCCCCGCGATTCCGTATAGCTGTGCGATATCGCCAGATCGAACCCCGCACCTTCCGCCTGGGAAGTAGAGCGCGCCGCACCTTTGGACAACTTCTCGCCTTCCCCGGTATCCGGCCCCTCCTCCTTCTTGCCCCCGCGTGGGAAATATCTTATGGTGAACGACGTCGAGATCGTCAGGCTCGTCAGGCGCGGCTGCAGCAGGGGACGGCGCTTTGCCCTCTGATAGTCATAGAAAGAATGTATCATGCTGGATGTGACGCTGAGATTCCTAATGGCCAACGTTCTAAACGATGTCGATAAATTGGCGACCTTCAGACTGTCGGCAGCGAAATTGTAGCCGCTGGCGAAATCGAGCGAAAACAGGTCAGCCTTGCGTTCCTCGCCGCCAGCCATATACTTGGACTGAAAAAGATTGGACACCCTGAATGCCATCTCCTTGGCTCTTCGCGATTCCCCGCCGGCGCCGGTGTAGCTGAAATACGGCTGATTCCCCTTAACCTCCGGCCTGAAAGTATAGGAAACCGATGGAGTCAGGGAATGCCTCAGCCCGGTAATGCCGAAGATGTTGGGCGCGACGGTCCCATAAAGAACCGTCCGGGCCCCCACGCTGAGGCTGTAAGTCTCTCTGGAAACCACTTTGCTCGCCTCCAGCCCGGTCGTGTCCGTCGTTACATTTCTTTCCAGCCGGACCACCGTCTGCGACAGATTAACGGACGGCTCCAGTGTCAGGGCACCCAGGATTTTCTGAGACAGAGACAGCGAGCCGCGATTATTCATTATCTGATAGTCTTTCCTGACAAAGGTCGAATCCGACGTCCTCAGCCTGTTGCGCGTATTTTGAAAACTGCTGGAAATGGAATAGTAAATGTTGCGATAGAACATGTTGCCCGGCTCCGGCCTCTCCTCCCCGGGCCTGATTCTGACCTTTCGTGCCGCCTCGCTCGAAGTCGGAAAGAGCGGTAACTGCCTTCGAGAGAAATCTATTGACGGCAGAAGCTCGCGCTTCTCGTCGGTGTCGAGATTCCAGTCCTGGCTGGCCACCACCGTCATCGATGACGATATCCCCTTGAACTCCTTGCTGAGATTGAGATTCGACCGCAGCGTGCGATTGAGCCTCTCCGAGGGGTCATATATATTATCTGCAATGAAATTCTTGTCGGAAACGAACGTGCCCGAGCCCGCGATCCTGGCCGTCGGTGAAAGGACATGGTTATGACGAAAGTTGAATCGCCAACGGTTCCCGATCTGCTGCAGATAGGTCGAGCGATTCCACCTCGCGGACCGCTCGTAATTGATACCCAGGTCTCCGGAGAGAACATACCTCAATTCGTACCGGAAGACGCCGTTTAAGAGCGTCCTCTGGTTCTCGTAAAAGTCGAAACTCGACTGCAAATCCCAGTATTGCGACGCCGCCCAGTAGTAGCCGACATTCCTGATAAATCGCTCGCCGCGCTCGAAATTCCCCAGTTCGAATGTCAGGAAACCGGAGTGTCTTCCTTTTCTGACGGGAAACACGTAGTAAGGCACCGCGAATACCGGAAGGTCTCCGATGACCAGAATCACCGGCCTGGCGACCACTTTGTCGCGGCCGATCATCTTCATCTTCTGGCTATGGAAATGATAATGCGGATCTTGTTCCAGATCGCAGGACGTGTAATTCCCTTGGGATACGAAAAGCACGTCCTCTGACGCCTGCCTTATGGCCTGGCCGGTGTAATACCCTCCCTCATACTTTGTCCTGGCCATGCGCACCTGGCCCCTGCGGCTGTCCAAATTGTACGACATCCTTTCGCCGAAAAGCTCTTCGCTCCCCTGCTTCAGGACCGGTGGCTCCGATTCTTTGGCGGCGCTGTCGGCGGCAATCCCCTGGGCGGTCAGTATCTTTGTGGATGTGCTATACCGGATATCCCCGGCCTTGAGCGTCATGTCGTGGTATTGAAGACTGCCCTTCTTGAAAAGCTTGATCTCCGAATCGCTGAAGCTGTAATCGATCTCCTCCCCCGAATACCTGGTAGTATCGAAATACGGTTTACCCTCGTCGTCGAATTTGGGCTCAATATATTCCCCGCGGGCGCCTCCCGAAATCAAAACCCTATCGATGACGCCGCTGTCAAAATAGAGCGTGATCGAATCGCCTGATGCCGTGTTGGTGCCCCTGACAAGCGTATCGGTCGCCGCCGGCTGATATAGGCTGGTGGCGTTGTAGCGAGTCACCAATTTCTCGATCTTGTCGTTGGCAAAAAACGCTTCCTGCTCTTTCCCTTTCAGCTCTGCGGTCGTGTATTCCTGGATTTGTGTATCGGGAAGGGCCTTGTAGAAGGTCTCCGCGTGCCCCCTTACGAGCAGCCTTTGTATCTTGTTGTTATCGGTGAAAATGGAAATGGTGTCGCCCGACACCTGATTCTCCTTCTGAATTATGACCGGAGAGAGAGTCAGGACGGCGCCTTCCGGCTCCTTGCGAAACTCGGCCTTTCCGCCGCGCGCCGTCATATCGTTGCGAATGATGACAACCGAATCATAAGCTGTCCCCAGAGCATCATCTACGAAGTAGTCCATGCTCCCGGAACGGATTTCCATTCTCGACGTGTCATTCTGGGGATTGAAGATCAAGACCGGCAGCCCCGTAGCTTTAACCTGCTTGGTGGTTCGAAAATACTCCGCTTTCTGGCAGGTCAGGATGGCGTCCTCTTTGAAGTCGATCATCTTGACGTCGCCCACCGCCGTGATCCGCCTGTCGCGACGGTAATACGTCATCATCTGGGATGTAATCTGCCGGTTCTCGTCTTTCACCAGCACCGAATCGACAAACTGCACCAGCCCCGTGCTACGATACCAGGTCGCCCGCCGGCTGTAGAGGTCGGCCTTGTCATGACTGAGATGCACGTTGCCCACGAGATTGACTATGTCGCCGTTGCCGCCTGAGCTTATGAGCTGGTCCGCATGCTCTAACACCAGAGGCCCGGACTTCTGCTCGGCCCGAACTATGCCAGGGATTGGGAAACTAAGTAGAAAGAAGAATATAGCTAATGCGCCTTTCGACCAAGCAGCCACAAAGCACCATCGACCGTTCATCCTCATATCTTATACGGAAATATAGCGATTTTGGCAATCGAAATAGCCCCTCTACAAAATCCGCAAATGAATGAGGGCGCGAATGCCCTCGCGCCCTCGATTTTTCGGGAAAGTCAAGCCCTTATCTTGCCGGCGGGCAATTCGGGCAGTAAAGTAAATCCGCCCCTCCCCCTCTGAGATAGCTGACAAAATAGGTGATATCAACGCCATTGAAGATGCAATTGCCGTTCACATCCCCGGCAGCATAAAGCTCCTGGCCGGGCTCTGGGCAGTCGGGACAAGTTAATGGAGGCGGCGGCCCAAACCCTTTGAAGTAGTTGACGCCGTATGAAACGTCGACGCCGTTGGCGAAACCGTTATTGTTGATGTCCCCCGGTACATATTCGCATCCAGGCTGTCCCGAAGTTCCCAGCGTATCTCCTCTGGAGTACATCGCCTCGTAGTAACCCGATGAACCACCAATATCATCGCAATCCTCTTTCCAGACCACGTGTAACGTATCCCCCGCAGAAACACAGATGTAGGGCGTATATGATGGTCTGTCATCCCCTGTTGGCTCCCAATGGCCCACGATATCAGGGGCGGTACTCCAGGTGTCGCCGCTATCGAATGAGTAAACAAGATAGACAACCGTGTGGCCGTTCGATGATAGATCGAAATGGCAGTAGGAGACGGCGAGTTTTCCGGTCGATGTGACAACTATTGTAGGATTCGTCGCCGAGGTGTCGTCCATCGGACTGGTATCGATCGGCATTTCGGTATCGATGCCCGTCCAGGTGCCTCCTCCGTCAGTGGAACGACTGTAGTAAATCGCGCCCTTATACGAGCCATTGATGTTGTTCCTTGCCTCCCAGGCTACATGAATCGACCCTTCCGGGCCGACAGCGATGCTCGGCGTAACCGTGGAACGATGGCCCATGGATATCTGTATGTCTTGGGTTTCGCTCGAGAACTCGGATTGCCCCGAAAGCTTCTCTCCGAAATGGACGGCTACGCTGTCTATCTCGGTGCCCGTTTTTTCCTGCCATACTACAAGAACGTTGTTATCGGGGTCGACGGTAATATCAGGGGACTGAGCATGAAATCCATCCGGAAAAGATATCCACCTGTCAGCCGACTGACTGGTCCAGGTGTCACCGCCGTCGCTTGAAAATCCATAAAATATCTCTGACGTGTCGGCTGGCGTCCGCTGGTGCCATACCGCGTGCAAATTGTCGTCATGATCGGCTACTATCTTTGGTTCGTAAGTCCGGGGACCTCCCTGAAAACTAATTGGGAAATCGGTATCCGAGTGAATCCAGGTGGCCCCCCCGTCGGTCGATTTTACCATCATCACTTCGTAACCAACGTTGGTAAGGGATTCTGCCCAGACCACGAAGATATCTCCCTGGCTATTCAGGCATAACCCGGTTGGCCTGGTGGCTGTCGGCCCCAGTATCCCTTCACCGTCGTCGGCGCTTATTCTCTGGTCGGCAGCCGTGCCGCTCCATGTTCGCCCGTTGTCTGTGGATTTCGAGAAGAATATCTCGTAAGGAACAAACGTCTTGCCCTGCGCCCAGACCGAGTAAAGAGTGCCATTATCCCCAGGGACGATTATCACCCCGTTACAGAGAAAATCGCTTGGCCCGGGGAAATAGCTCATCAATTGATCTCCATTGACCCCCGTCCAGCCGCCGAATGCTAGAGATGTATAGGCGACCGTCACCAGCAGTCCCATTAAGACTCTTTTCATTTTTCCTCCCGCTTAAACGAACCAAAAAGAAGACTAAGGCTTCGGCTTATAACTCCAAAATAAACCCTGACTCAAAAAGGTCAACAGAATTCTCACGCTCCTTTGTTCCAAAATCGAAAGTCCAGTCGGCGAATACGAAAGGACGCGAATTTCTTCGCGCCCTCAACAGCCCGGAATTATCAAGACCCTATCTCTCCGGCGGGCAATTGCCGCAGTAAGTCAGGTCGGGCCCAAATCCTTTCAGGTAATTGACAAAATAGGTAACATCCACTCCGTTAAACTGGCAATTGCCGTTTACATCACCCGCGCCGAAAAGTTCCTCCCCCGGCCCCGGACAATCAGGGCACGTTACGGGAGGCTCCGGCCCAAACCCTTTGAAGTAGTTGACGCCATAGGTTACGTCGACGCCATTGGCGAAACCGTTGTTGTTGATGTCCCCCGGTGTATACTGGCATCCCGCCTGCCCCGATGTCCCCAAAGTGTCGCCTCTGGAATACATCACCTCATAATATCCTGAACCCCCGCCTAAATCGAAGCAGTCCTCATGCCAAACCACGTGTAAAGTATCGCCAACCGAAACACAAATAGCGGAGTTATAAGCCGACCTTGTATCGTCGCCGCCGTAATGGCTGATGACTTCGGCCATCGTATTACCGGACCAGGTGACCCCGTCATCCGTTGACAAGGATACCCGCGGCGACGTATAGGATCCTTCATGCGAATATACAACGGCCAAATCACCTTGAGACGTTGCTGCCATATCGGGATATGACGATGTAGTATCGTCAAATGCATCCTGGTCTACATTTTGTCGTCCAGTCAACCCACTCCACGTGGCGCCGCCATCGGTAGAACGGCTGTAATAAATCACACCCCTATAAGAAGTGCCTATACGATGTCTGGCTTCCCAAACCACGTGAATAGATGAGTTTGGCGTGACCACGATTGAACAGGTGCCCGTATTTGTATCTGGCAAGCAAACAGGAATATCCTCCGTCTCACATGAAAACTGGGGTTCCGTAGCCAGTTTTTTTCCGAAATTGATTACGCCGAAAGGACTGGGGCTGGAATTCTCCTTCCAAATGACATAAACATTGCCGTCATTATCTGTTGTCAGATCAGGGTTAAAGGACGGATTGCCATTTGCGAAGGAAATGACTCTATCACCGCTCTGGCTTGTCCAGGTATCGCCATAATCGCTGGAAAAACCGTAGTGAATTTCCGCGTTGGCGCCCGTATTTTGTTGCCATATGACGTGCAAATTTTCATCGATATCGACGGCGATTACAGGTTGAAGAGCCCTGTTCCCGCCGGGGAAACTTATCGGGAAATCCGTGTCGGAATGCGCCCAAGTCGATCCCCCGTCTGTCGACTTTATGAACATTATTTCACAGCTGACATTTGTCAGCGATTCGGCCCAGACTACGTAAATGTTGCCGTTCCCGCCAACGGCTATGCTGATACTCTGTTGCAATGTAGGGTTGATAATGCCCTCGCCATCCTGGGCATTGATTATCCGATCTTCGGTAGTCCCGCTCCATGTCCTGCCGTTGTCGGTCGATTTTGAAAAAGCAACCTCGTACGGGATCAGGGTTCCACCAATGGCCCATACGGCATATAGATCCCCGTTCTGACCGGCCGCTATTGCTTCGTCATAACTGGAAATGTAGTTGATCGGATTTGGGAACAGGCTTATGAGCTGATCGTCTACTAATCCCGACCAATCGGCGAATGCCGAAGACGCAAAAGCCACCGTCACCAGCAGTCCCATTAAAACTCTTTTCATTTTTCCTCCCGCTTTAACAAACCAAAAAGAAGACTAAGGCTTCGGCTTATGATCGAAAGATAAACCCTGACTCAAAATGGTCAACACATTTCTCACGGCCATTCGTTCCAAAATCGAGTTTTCTGAATTCGCTTGTTAACAAGCCTCTCTTCTTCGCTACGGCAATCATGCGCATCTTCTTGCACAACAATGCGGCTTAAGCCCTAAAGCACGTCACCTGAAGCTGGAAGTGAGTTGTAATTGCTTCGTAATTAACAACTTAACTCGGTTCGATTCGGGCCCTTTCAGGCATGACCTTTGCTTTTTGTCACTGCAAATGGAGGCTGTGAATGTCAGATAAGATCCAAGGTTACTTTTTCGGACTTTCATTCGCTGAGAAAAACCACGACCAGCCCGTCGGTCTTGCCGGCTTCGCCATACCAGACCTCGGCATCGTCTTCCGCAGCCGCTGGGCCGGAACCCTCTATCAATGCCAGTACGCCGGGCTCCTCTCGCTCCTGCGCTTCATCGAAATGAACAAAGAAAGTCTGGCCCAGTTCGAATTCGAGATTCTTTCCGATAGCACGCTGGTCATCAATCAAATTGCCCATCGCCTGCTCCTGACAAGCGAGTTGGCCCCCTACTACCGCGCCGCCATCGACTACAAAAACAAGGTCAATTATAGAGTCAGCTGGGTTCCCCACGACGAAAACGTCGCTATAGCAGGCTGGGGAAATATCCCGCCTCTCAATCCCGATCTGCCTCTGAATCTTGGCCTTGACTTCCACGTCGGTCAAGGCGAATAACCGCTTAATCTCCTTGACTTAAAACCCCACTCTCCATAACTTAAGCCATGCAAATGCTTCTAAGATTTCCAGGAGGAAAAATGCGTACCTCTATATTGTACTTAATCTCAGCCATGGCCTTTTTCGCAGCCGATTCGGCCCTGGCACAGACGGCCTGGGATTCTCCACATTCGCTTTTCATGGCCCGTCAATCGCCCGTCATCGATTCGCGTCTGCAAAGCCGCTTCACTTCCCTTGACGCGTCTCAAACCATACCGGTCATGGTTTTCCTCACCGATAAAGGCATCTCGAACAGTGGAGAGTATCACAACGCCCTGTTGGCGGCCGAGGCCCATCTTACCGATGCCGCCTACAAGCGCCGGCTGCTATCGCGTGGATCTCAGAACCTGGTCGATTTCCGCGACCTGCCGCTGTTCGCTCCCTACGTCGACCGCATCCTCGCCACCGGCGCCAGGCTCAGGCAAACTCTTCGTTGGTTCAACGCCGTCTCGGTCAATGCCACCGCGGAGCAGGTCGAGAAGATCTCTCACTTCGATAATGTCAGATTGATAAAGCGCGTGGCTTATTCCAGAACGGATTACGATGTCCCCAGGGAACCGTTGGACGATAATTTGCTCACCTCGCTCGATTACGGCCCGTCCGCAGGGCAGCTTAACCAGATAAATGTGGTGCCTGCCCACGAGCTTGGCTTCAAGGGGCAGGATGTCATAGTCTGTATGATGGATGTCGGCTACAAGATACAGCACGATGCCTTCCAGGCAATCAGGGACAGCGGACGCCTCCTGGCCCAATACGATTTCATTAATCACGATGACAACACCGATTATGACCCCGACCAGGATGTCTTTGGCCAGGCGGACCACGGTACCTACACCTGGTCCGCATTAGGCGGCGAGGCCAATGGTCACCTCTATGGTCCTTCATTCCTCGCTGAATTCATTCTGGCCAAGACCGAAGATATTAGTTCCGAGCGCCATATCGAAGAGGATAACTGGGCTGCCGGCGCCGAATGGGCCGATTCAATCGGCGCATCGGTTATCTCTTCTTCCCTCGGCTATCGCTGGTTCGACGCTGGCCAGGGGGATTACTCTTATGAAGACCTCGATGGCAACACCACCATCGTCACCCAGGCCGCCGATCTCGCCGCCTACAACGGCATAGCGGTCGCAACCGCCATGGGAAATGATGGTTACCAGGGAAGCGGCTCGCTCATAGCCCCCGCCGATGGAGATTCCGTCATCGCCTGCGGAGCCGTCGACGCCAGCGGCTACATAGCCGGTTTCTCGTCCCTTGGACCCACCTACGATGGCCGCACCAAACCTGAAGTCTGCGCCCAGGGAGTCAACACCGTTTGCGCCGACCCCAATGACCTTCACGGATATACCGCCGTCGGGGGCACTTCTCTTTCAACCCCACTCGTCGGTGGCTCCTGCGGCGTGCTTCTCTCCGCCCATCCTAATTGGACTCCCATGATGGTTCGAGAAGCCTTAATGATGACGGCCGATAGATTCGACAACCCCGATAACAGCTATGGCTGGGGCATAATGGACGTTACCCGGGCGCTGTACTACCATCCCCAGGACGATATTGTTTTCTCGTTTCAGCCATCCTTAACGGCGCCTCTGAACAGCCCCATTGATATCGACATAAACGTCACGGGCGGCGCCGGCATTTCCTCCACTCATCTTTTCTATCGCAGCGGCGATACTGGCGATTTCACACAGGTCGCAATGTCAACCTCAAACGGGCAGGATTTTTCGGCTCAGATTCCCGCCCAGCAGGGGCAGCTGCTGCAATTCTATTTTGAAGCCACCGACAATAACGGCGCTTCCGCCTATTATCCCCTTGGTGGAGAGATGCATCCCTATGCAGTGAATCTCGGGGCTACTCAGTTTGTCGATTCGCTGGAAGCCGGAATTCAGTATTGGGAATCCGGCGGCACCAATAACTCCTGGGGCCTGACCTCGAAATACACCCGCTCCGGCGCGCTCAGCATCACCGATTCCCCGACCGGCAACTACCGCGACAACACCGATAGCTGGCTCAAGTCGCTTTTTGCCCTCGACCTGACCGGGGTCAGCGGCGCCAATTTCTCATTTTACTGGCGCGGCGTTCTGCAATCAGGCCGCGATTCGCTCCATGTCGAGGCCTCAACGGACGGCGGCAACACCTGGAACCGCTTCCCCCAGTCCATCAATGGGTCCGGTTTCAGCTTTGTCCAGGTCAGCGTCGACTTGTCGCCCTATGTCGGTCAAGCGAATCTCCAGCTCAGGTTTCGGCTCATAACTGACGGCAGCACCAGGCGCGAGGGGATATACCTTGACGACATCGCCCTTGGCTGGGTGCCGCTCGGCGTGGATGACTCCGATTCGCCCATTCCGCGACTTCTATCCTTGAACCAGAATTATCCCAACCCCTTCAACCCGTCGACCTTGATCTCGTTTGCGCTGCCGGGTAGCGGTCACGTAAAATTGACAATTTTCGATCTTCTCGGAAGGCAGGTGAGAGAATTGATTGCGACCGGGCTTCCGGCAGGAATTCACCAGGTCACCTGGGATGGCAAAGACGATTTCGGCAAAGACGCCGCCAGCGGCATTTATCTCTATAAACTGGAATCAGAAGACCAGAGCCAGATAAGAAGAATGACTCTCATAAGATAGTAGCCGGGGACCCCTGTGGTCCCCGGTCTCTTGCAGCTCAATACCGTCGCGGTTTTGACTACCCTTTCCCGCTGGTCCCGCAAACAATCTGATATGTGTCTTCGGCAATGATTAGCTCCTCGTTGGTCGGCACAGCCATCACCTTCACTCGCGAACTGTCGGTCGAGATGACTTTCTCTTTTCTGACAGCCTCGGCATTCTTGCCGGGGTCTATTTCAATTCCTAAGAACTCCAGCCCCTGACAAGACATCTCTCTCACCCTCGGCGAATTTTCCCCCACTCCGGCGGTGAAAACGATACAATCGAGCCCGCCCATCGCCGCCGCATAGGCCCCGATATACTTGCGTATTCTGTAGCAATAAATCTCGAGGGCCAGCCTGGCCAGCTCGTTGCCCGATTCGACCTCCGTGAGAATATCCCGCATATCCGATGATATCCCCGATACCCCCTGCAGGCCGGAGTGCTTGTTCAAGAGGGTGTTGGCCTCGTGAAGCGACAACTCCTCTCGGCCCATGATATTCAGAATAATCGCCGGGTCGATGTCGCCGCAGCGCGTTCCCATGACAAGCCCCTCGAGCGGCGTGAATCCCATCGAGGTGTCCACCGCAATTCCCTTATCATGGGCGCTCATGGAGCAGCCATTGCCGAGATGCACTGTTATGACCTTCATGCTCTCCTTGGGGCGCTCCAGAATCTGCGATGCCCTCCTGGCGACAAAAAAGTGCGACATGCCATGAAATCCAAAGCGTCTGATCTGGTACTTCTTATAAAGTATATACGGCAGCGGGTAAATGTAAGCGTATTTCGGCATCTTACTGTAAAGAGCGGTATCGAAAACAGCCACCTGGGGAATATTGGGCAGGATTTTCTTGCAGGCGTTGATGCCTCGCAGATTGTGCGGGTTGTGCAAGGGCGCCAATTCGATGCACTCGCGAATCTTGGCGATGACCTCGCCGTCTATTAATGCGGAGTTCGCAAAGGTCTCGCCTCCGTGCACCACCCGGTGCCCTATAGCTTCGATCTCCGAGCGGTCCTTGATTACTCCGTGATTCGGCGACAACAGCATCGTCACCACGTATTCTATCGCCATTATATGGTCGAGTATCTCGCCGGAAATCTTGACCTCGGGGCGGTCGTACGGCTTGTGGGTAAGAACCGCCTCCGACATGCCGATCCTTGCTACGTTCCCCGATGCCATTCTCGTTCCGTCCGGCATCTCCAGGAGTTGATATTTCACCGACGACGAGCCGCAGTTTAAGATCAGTATCTTCATTCAGTCACCGCAAAAAGACCTTTCCATTGGAGTCCTAATCGATATATGATATCAAATCGGCTTGGCTTGGTCTTGAAGCCGCTGCCATAGATCTTCGATTTTCAGAGCCTTAGCCCAGGCGTTCATATAGGTCAAATCCAAGTTTCCGAAATTCACCTCTAAAACTCCCAGCGCATCCACAAATTGCTTTTCGCTTCCACCAGACATAACCGCCCATTTCAATTTCATCAGAATCGTGTCCTCCGGACTTGTAACATAGAACTCGGTATTCTGAAAAGTCGCCAGACGCCGGCGCGAAAAACGCTCGCGGCTGTATCGGTCACCCTCCAATACCCAAAAATCGATCTTTCCGCCTTCCTCTGAGTCGATGATATTGAACTCCGCTTTTCTTGCTATGGCATCTAAAATAGCATCGCGATCAAAGTAATATCTGGGCGCTGGAAATGACCTTAGCAGGGCGTCAACATCTTCGGGCAATACCGAAATAATTATGTCGACATCGTACGTCAATCTGGGAGGGCCATAGATACTTGAGGCAATTGATCCCACGACCATGTACTCAATATTGGCCAGCTTTAAGGCATCGATGGCGCTCCTCAATAATTCCGGTTGTAGCATTTCTCGATATTCTTCATGTAGATTCGCTTCAGTTCCTCGGGCGATGAATCAGGATGCAGCTTTCTTAAACCCTGGTAAAAGAGTTCTCGCCCCGTTGCAGCCAACTCGAAAACCTTTAAGAGTTTCTGCTCCGGTGTCATGCGACGCATTATTTCTATATAGATTTTGTGGGTCTTGCCGGTCATTTTATCCATACTCTACACCTGCAATCGAGGCCATTACGCTCGACAGTTCAGATATGAACGGCCCAAGAAATTCACTCAGGTTTCCATCTTGCCCGTGCCGCCGCAGATTCGGCATGCGACCAGCTTCTTGGAATTGCGGTGCTCTCCAGCCGCCTCCAGGCAATCCACGCATGATGTCATCATGACCCTGGCCCCAAACATTTGGTGATGGCCTTTATCGTATGGTTCGCCGGCGGTGCATTTACCGACACCTTGACAATGATCGCATTCTCTCTGGGTCGCCTCCCGAACTTCGTCCACCGCCTTCTTGGTCTTTTTCGCGGGAGGCTTCTTGGCGGCCGTTTTCTCCGGCTTCTTGGCTACCTTTTTCACAGGCATGAGAGCTCCTATTCCTCTGTGATTCTGTTTCCATCATTATCGTACCTGAAGAACCCCTGGCCCGTCTTGACTCCGAGCTGCTCGGCTCTCACCATCTTGCGCAGCAAGGGGCAGGGATTGTATTTGTGATCCGATAGCTCCCTCAGCAGGTTTTCCATCCAGTCCATGACGACGTCCAGTCCCATCTTGTCGGCCAGCGCCAGGGGGCCGATGTTGAAGCCGTACCCGAGCTTGATAGCGTTGTCGATATCGGTTGCCGTCGCCACCCCCTCCATCAGGACATGCATCGCCTCATTTAAGAGGGGGACTATGATCCTGGTCGTCACATACCCCGGATATTCGAACACCTTGACCGGCGTTTTGCCCAACGATTGCGCGAAATCCCGCACCTTGTCATAGGTCGCGTCAGATGTCTCAAGCCCTCTGACAATCTCCACCAGCGGTATCTTGGGGACGGGGTTCAAAAAGTGCAGCCCTATTACTTGCTCGGGCCTGTCCGAGGCGGCCGCTATCTCTGTAATGGAAAGGGTCGACGTGTTGGTTACGAATATCGCTTCGGGCAAGGCGATTTGGTCGAGTCTGGCAAACAAGTCTTTCTTGAGACTCAGGTCCTCGGGAATGGCCTCGATTATAAGGGGATAATCGGCGGTATCGTCGAGATCGGTGGACGTCTTCACTCTCGAGATTATCGCTCTCTTCTCGGACGACGTCATGCCCCAGCGCTCGATCTCCCGATCCATCTCGTCCGAAAGCGACTTCATGCCCAATTTTAGATGTTCGTCGTCGATATCCAGAAGCAGCACCTCGGTCCCGATTGAGGCCACGGTCTGAGAAATCCCTTGTCCCATCACGCCGGCGCCGATAACAGCTATCTTGGAAAACGACATTCATTCCTCCAGTTTCCACGCCGTGCAACCCGTTCGTCTCCCGATATCAGCTGCACGAGGTTTCATACTAATAACATTCGGGGCTATCGGCAAACGAATTCTGTATTTCCATCAGCATGAGGCAGGCGTCGAGATCAGAAACTTCGCCGCTTATTGACATCAGCATTCATAACTATTATAATCATGCGGCAGATGCCAATTGACGGAGGTTTTGAAATGAAAATTATCACCGCATTCATGGCAGCGATTACCTGTGCATCGGCAGTGTCGGCGCACCCGACTTACATCGGCTATTCCGGCGCCCCAGGCACCCTGGGCGCCTGCTCCGCATCCTGCCATCACCGGCGCAACTTCGAGCCTACAATGCTCGTTTCAGGATTTCCCGAGGCTTATGAGCCCGGGACTCAGTACATAATAGCGGCCAGCCATGCCTCAGGAACCAGTATCAGGCAATTTAACTCATCGATTCGCCAGGGGACGACCTCAAACAACGCGGGTGTCATCACATCCGGAGTAAATACGGTGACCTATAATTCATCTCATGAGACCAACGGCGTCCACTGGACATCCGCCGGCAGAGATTCCGGCAACTTTGTTTGGACCGCCCCGCCTGCGGGCACGGGCGAGGTCAGATTATACTGGGCCGGATTGCAGGGCAACCTCACCAGCGGTGCCGATACGCTGATCGTCCTTATTAGCAGCGAAAGCCCCACCGGAATCGATGACAATATCGCCTCGCCAGATGAATTCTCCCTTTCCCAGAATTACCCCAACCCTTTTAACAATGCAACCACGATCGAATTCACTCTTCCGACACCGGGGCCGGCCCAACTGTCGATATACACTATCACTGGCCAAGAAGCGTACGGCTGGGTCAGGTTTGTGGATTCGCCGGGAAAAGTGTTTGTACGCTGGAACGGAAAAGGCGTCGACGGCACGTCACTGCCGTCAGGCCTCTATTTTTATCAGGTGGAAACTCAACAGGGAAGACGAAGCGGAAAAATGATCCTGCTGAAATAACTCGTCTGCACTGCGACAATTGCCGGATTTCGGAAAGCCAATGGACCAAAAACACGGAGGCCCCCGACGGAGCCGGGGGCCTCAACCACCCACAACTGTTCCCATTCACCACACCACAACCAGATTCGCGGGTAGATTGTGAACTGTTTCACAATCATAAACTAACCACGACACTTATAATATACGCCTCCACTATTTCGTGTCAAGAAAAATTTTCATCATCCACGCCCCCGTGGACCCCTGTTTACCACAATTGATCCTTACCCTCGTTATCATGGTTTTGGCTTTCTGTTTGTTGGGCCAGGAACTCCCTCGCCCGCGACATCAGCGCCTCGTGGGTATTGGCTGCCGGATTGTCGAGAACCATCTCAAGCAAATCGTTCAGGATGCGCCCGATGAGAGGCCCTTGTTTCAAACCGAATTCGACCATGATGTCATTGCCGTTAATATCGAGGTCCTTTAACCCGAACGGAGGCTTTTTCTCTATCTCCGTCCTGACACTGGATTCAAAATCATCCACCTCCGATGACTTCTGCCCCATCCCCTGAGCGACTATGTCTGCGCGCCTTAAATCCAGGAGGTCGAAAATCAAGTCCTGGCCCACATTCTTTATCAAACGCCTGATCCCTTTCTCGCCAGCTCTGTCAGAAAACATGTGCTTTCCGACCAGGGTCGAGACTTTCTCAATGATGTCGTTAGAATAGCGCAGCCTCTTTAGAGCCTTGATGGCCATTCTCACGGACAACTTGTCATGCCCGTAAAATGTCGCCCCGCCCTCGACCAACTCCCTGGTCGCGGGCTTCCCCACATCATGAAACAACGCCGCCAGGCGCAGGTGCAGCCTCTGCGGCGCCGCTTCGATACAGACCATTGTGTGGTCGAATACGTCCCAGCGATGAAAGCCTCCGGGTTGCTCCACTCCGACGCATTGTGTCAACTCCGGCAGAATGCACTCCAGGACACCTATTTCGAGTAGGTAGCGAAATCCTATCGATGGCCTCACGGCGCGAACCAGCATCTTATTTATTTCCTCTGCGATACGCTCCGGCGAGACGGTATCGATCAGACCCGCGGCATCCTTCATGGCTTGAAGCGTCGCTGTCTCGATTTCGAACTCGAGCCTGGCTGCAAATTGCGCCCCCCTGAGGATGCGCAGAGGGTCCTCACCGATAGCGCCGGGGAAAACGACCCTAATGAGGCGCCTTTTGATATCTTCCCGGCCCCCATAGGGATCGATAATCTCGCCCGATGGGATGCGTCGCGCCATGGCGTTGATAGTGAAATCACGCCTGTAGAGGTCGGTTTCCACGGGAAGTGTATGATCATAAGTTACGTCGAAATCTCTGTGCGCCAAACCGGTGGAGCGTTCCTTGCGGGGTATGGCGAAATCGTGAGTGACATCGCCTCCGCGAGGCGCGAACTTCATAACGCCGAATGATCTTCCCACCAGATCGACCTTGCCATGGTTTGTCAATATCGACGTCAGCTCATTCAAGGGGATGCCGGTTACGAGAAAGTCGCGGTCTTTGTTTTCGGAACCGGGGGAAATCAATGCGTCCCTCACCGACCCGCCGACTTCATACAACTCGCCCCTGACCATGATTTGATCTATGAGCTTTTCCGGCAGACCGGCTTTCATTATTCCGAAGCTCCCGGGGCTATATCAAGGACGTCCCTATCACGCCCTGGTATGGACTTCACTGCATTCACAAGAAATTCTATGGCACAATGCTTGTGCCGGCTTTTCCTTTGACGGCATCATAACCTTTTTCAATTGACGTTATTATCACTTTCTTGCCGCCTCCGTTGAGAAAATTCATCGCTGCCTCGATTTTGGGGCCCATCGAGCCGGCCGCAAAGTGCCCCGCATCGTAGTATTTACTAATCTGCCGAAGATTCACGCGTCTGAGCCATTTTAGGTCAGGAGTTCCGAAATTTACGGCGACCTTCTCTACATCAGTCAGGATTATCAGAAGCTCGGCCTCGATCTCCTTTGCCAGAACCGCCGCAGCGCGGTCTTTGTCGATCACCGCGTCGACACCGATCAGTCGGCCATCTTTGCGAATGACCGGAATGCCCCCACCTCCGGCGGCTATGACGATGACGCCCTGATCGACCAGCCTCTTGATAGTGTGGCCTTCGATAATCTCGATAGGCCAGGGCGATGGCACTACACGGCGCCAGCGCTTATCTCCAGGAAACTGCTTAATCCTTTGCCAGCCCATCTCAGCCGCAAGCTTTTCGGCAATATCTTTGCGGTAGAACTGGCCGATGAACTTGGAGGGGTTATCGAAATCGGGGTCCTCTTTATCCACAAGGGCCTGCGTTACCAGCGTCACCACCTCGCGAGCGATATTCTCTTCCCGGAGCCTGTTTTGTATGCACTGCCCGATCATGAACCCCATGCCGCCCTGTAAATCGGCCACGCATATGTGCAACGGCAATATCGGGGCCCTGCCTTTAGCGAATTCCACCCTCAAGAGAGCGTTACCGACCTGGGGACCATTTCCGTGCGTGATTGCCAGTTGATAACCGTGCTTGATAAGCTCCAAGATCGAACCCAGGCTGGCATAAGTATTGTCGAATTGATTCGGGATTGTGTCCGCCCTGTCTCGCATCGAGATGGCGTTACCACCAAGAGCTACGACCGCTTTTCTCTTTCCTGGTCCCCTTTTTTTATTCTCAGGCGCCATTTCAACCACCCATCATCCCTGCCATCGTACCTTGTACATCAAACACTTGCCGCCCTGCGAGTTTTTCTCTTACGCTTTTCTGGGGGTTCGCTGAAGAAATCATTCAAAACATCCGCCAGGCTGGGTATGCCTATCTCCTGAAGATCGTACCCCACGCGAACAGTCGGTTTATTGATCTTTATGATTCTCTTCAGGTCTATCGGAGTTGCGATAACCACGGCATCGCATATGGTACGGTTTATCGTGGCCTCCAGGTCCTTGATCTGCTTCCTGCCGTATCCCATGGCCGGCAAAAGAGTCCCTATCGCCGGGTATTTCTTGAAGGTCTCGGTTATCGAGGCCACGGTATATGGACGAGGATCAACCAATTCCCTGGCGCCGTATTTCTGAGCCGCCACGATACCGGCTCCGTAGCTCATCTCGCCGTGCGTCAACGTCGGTCCGTCCTCGACAACCAGTACTCTTTTATCCCTTATGAATTCGGGGTTATCGACACTTATGGGAGAGGCCGCCTCAACGACCGTCGCTTTGGGATTGAGCTTGCGAATCGATTCGCGAACGGCTTCAATCCCCTCGAACGGGGCCGTATCGATCTTGTTGATTATCACCACGTCGGCCAAGAGCAGGTTCGTTTCACCGGGGTAATAGCTTCTTTCATGACCGGGCCGGTGCGGATCGACAATGGTTATGTGAAGGTTCGGCATGAAGAACGGCAGATCATTATTGCCTCCATCCCAGACTACGACGTCGGCCTCTTTTTCGGCGCTTCTCAGAATCACCTCATAATCGACCCCGGCATAGACTACCTGCCCTCTCATGATATGGGGCTCGTATTCTTCCCTTTCCTCGATCGTGCACTTGTATTTGTCGAGATCTCTCAGGGTCGCAAAACGCTGGCAGATTTGCTTAGTGAGGTCGCCATATGGCATCGGGTGCCGGACCACGGCGGCTCTCATTCCCATACTTTTGAGTATTTGGCAGACTTTACGAGTAGTCTGAGACTTGCCGCTTCCCGTTCTGACGGCGCAAACGGCGATGACCGGCTTCGATGATTTCAGCATGGTGGGGAAACCTCCGACGAGCTTGAAATGCGCGCCGCAGGCGGTCACCATTGCCGCTTTGGACATCACATAGTTATAACTCACATCCGAATAAGAAAAAACGACCTCGCTAACCTTTTTCCCCGCAATTAGCCCCAATAGCTCGTTTTCGGGGTGGATCGGTATCCCCCTGGGATAAAACTTCCCAGCTAATATTGCCGGGTATTTGCGCTCATCGATATCCGGTATCTGGGTGGCAGTAAACGCGACCACTTCGTGCTCCTTACTGTTCCTGTAAAGGAGGTTGAAATTATGGAAATCGCGTCCGGCGGCCCCCATAATAATTATTCTTTTTTTATCCATTACTGCCTCAATGTCTCCAGCGAAATGACCAAAATCCGTCGTCGGCTCGGAACCCGAAAAACATCAATAGGTTGCGGCCACCATTACGACCGCTATGGGGGATTTAATCAATGGTCATAGAGCTTTTTGGACCAATATTTCATGCGACAAATATGGTATTCGGAGCACAAATGTCAAGGAGCATGTTTAGCCGTGAATTTTAGATCAGAAGGAATCTGCTCAATTGCTTCTTTTTGGCACATCATGCTATGGGAAATTCTGCCGAATCTCCCGGGCCGTCCGGGCTGGGTCCGTCCGGGCGCCCGCGAACTGCGCCAGCCGCCGGTGATCCTGGTAACCGTATCGACGCCAAAGCGTTTCGTCAGAGCACGAGGTCGTGGCCGGGCCCAGGGGGCCGCGGGCGGCCGTGCAGAACTGCCACACGCCTTCTTGCTTGCCGATGATTCAATTCCGCGTTCAGATTGCATTTGTTTTCATCGGGGCCATATATATGGAAGGGATCGATGTTCTTGAGCGCTCAATTAGCTTCCTTCCTTGTGAGGGATAATCAAGGTCCCGGGACCGCCCCCACAATAGATGTGGGGAATGTGAGAACAGGGCAAAGAGGAAGAAAAAAAGGAATGCGATGTGAATAGTACGCCAATCAGAACTGGCAACGCTGTGTTGGTTTTCGTTTTCCCACGCAAGCGACCGTTTTGTTCATTTCACGCTTGTGGCGGGCAATCCGGGCAGCCTTGCGGGGAGGCCCCGACGCCTTTGAGATAATTGACAGAATAAGTTACGTCGACACCGTTGAATAAGCAGTTGCCGTTGGCGTCGGCTGCGGAATAGATTACACCGTGATCAAGACAGTCGCAGGTATCCGGGGGCGGCAGACCGCCGCCTTTCAGGTAATTGACACTGAATGAGACATCTATACCGTTGAACTCCCCATTTCCGTTGGCGTCACCGGGGATATAAATGCACGTCCGACCAGCGGAAGACCTCAGCTCAAAGACATATTCTCTTCCGCATTCCACGCCCGTGAACTCATAGGGCGCGACCCAGACCCAGTAGCGGCCGGCTTCGAGATCGGCGCCTATAGTCAGAACGGAGCATGCCAGGGCCTGGCCCCACTGCAGAATTTCGAAATCCACGCAAGGTGAGGTTTGCCCTTGCCGAATTATCATCATCAGGATGGTGAATTCAGCCATGCCTTCAAGCTCTACGTGGGCGCTATCTGTCAATTCGAACTCCAGCCAATCGGAATCGCGGTAATCCAGCCCTTGATACAGGAACGTCCCCGATGTTCCGAAGAAGACGCTGTTAACCTGGATAGTATCCCAGATATCGACGTGGCAGCCGCCATTGCTCAGATCTTCGTATTCGTCGTGGCAAATGGGTTCATCCTCGATGACCGCATTGTGCGGCGGCGTCAGATTGCACGGCGGCGGCGGTATCGATATCTCGATCGCATAATTCCCCTGGCTGCCCCCGTGCCCGTCGACAACGATATAATAAGTGTTGCCGGGCTCCAGCATGGCGTCATAAATGATTGACCTGTTCCCGTCGATCCCGCATTCGTCATCGCTGCAGGCAAGCACGTTGGGAGGCTCGTTTGTAAAAATGTACAGCTTGGTATCGAAATCCGATTCGCAGATGGAGATGGAGACCGGCACCTCCCAGTCTGGCGCGTAGGAGTAAACGACATCGGGGGAACCGGGAGCGGCAAATGGGCAATCGAAATCATAATCGTCGTTGTAACCGACGGTGGTGCCTGTTGCTATAAATGGCAGTTCGGGAATGATTGTCGCCGACCCGATGTCATCGCCGCCCTGGAGCCCGACCTGAGCCATGGCCTCATGCGCAATGACCAGACTCGCAACGGCGACTGCAAGACTTGACACAAATACCGTCAGAACTTTTTCATTCTTGCTCTGCATACAACACCACCATCGGAAAAGTGTTTATTTCGAAAAGCACCAAAGACCGCCACCGCCTGATGCGCCAGCGCATTTCGAATTTCTCAAGACGTTTGAACGGATTAGCATTGAATCTGAATCTGCCCTTCCCTTCCACCCAAAATCAGAAATCACTCAAGCCGGACGCGACTGAGGCCGGCCACTCGTTAACAATATACTACAATTCGTCGGAAATTCATCCAAATTACGAGATGTCCAACAGCAAATAACCATATTGCGACTTGACTTGCGAGTCTTTAATTCGCATTTATTGGGGCATGATTCGGAAACTCGTCTGCCTGGTTCTGTTTGGAGGTTTCTTGATCGAATGTGATGGGGCCAGAGATGCCCTGAAGCTGCATCGCGATGCTCTCGTCGCCGACCTGCACTGCGACACCGTCCTGCGCATGAAAAAAGGATTCGATTTCTCGGCTCGCGACACCTCCGGCCAGGTTGATATCCCGCGCCTTCGCGAGGGCGGCGTCGACCTCCAGGTCTTCGCCTGCTGGCTGCCGACATCGACACCCAAAGAGGACTGCCGGGCCAAGACGGACGAGATGATCGACTCCCTGGAATATCAGGTCGATCGCAACCTCGATAAGGTTGCCATTTGCAAAACCTCCGCCGAGGCGGAATCGATCATTGCGGGCGGCAGGATAGCCGCCTTCATCGGCATCGAGAACGGCGTCGCCATAGCCAACGACCTCGACAATCTCGAGCATTATTACCGGCGCGGGGTGAAGTACATGACCCTGACGCACACCCAGTCGAGCGACTGGTGCATATCATCCGCCGATACGGCGCCGGCCTTTGATGGCCTTACCGATTTTGGCCTCGAGGTGGTTCGTAAGATGAATCAGCTCGGCATCATCGTCGATGTCTCCCACGCCTCGCCGTCGGTCGTGAGAAAGGTGCTCGAAATCTCGACCGGCCCCGTCATCGCATCCCATTCCTGCGCCTATGGCATCTGCCCCCACGACCGCAACCTTACCGATGAGCAAATCAGGTCCATTTCCAAGAACGGAGGTGTGATTGGCATTAATTTCTTCGGCGGTTACTTGTCGAAACGCTGGAACGATGTCACCGATTCCATCACCGCCGCTCACAAAGCCGAAATAGATTCCGTCGAAGCTCTGTTCCGCGACGACTATGGCAAAAAACATCAGGCCCTTTCGTGGCTTTTCGATGAAATGCATCGCAAACTCGATGAAGAAGACGTGGTCAATGTGAGAACGGTCGTGGACCATATTGACTACATGGTCAAGCTCGTCGGTCCTGACCACGTCGGCCTGGGCTCCGATTTCGACGGCGTATTCAGCCTGCCCAGAGGCCTCAGAGACTGCTCCATGATGCCTAACATTACAATAGAGCTCATCAGGCGTGGTTACTCGGAAAGCGATATAAAGAAAATATTGGGCGGTAATTTCATGAGGGTTTTCAAGCAAGTTTGCGGCTGATGCTTAGAAAATGCTCTTGATGATTGAGCAACTCTGTTGCTTGACATAGGTGATTCCCATGGAAAAAGAAGAAATTGTCCCCTACAAGATTTCCGAAATCAAACAGATAACTCATGATGCCAGGCAGTTCACGTTTCCGATAGTGCCAGAGAGGAAATTCGATTTCCTCCCGGGCGATTTCATGAAAGTTTACCCCGATCCCTCCGATTCAATAGAATTTCGCACATATACCCCTACAACCACTCCCGACACCAAAGATCGCTTCGAGTTGATAATCAAGCGCTATCCGCTGGGGATGGTTTCCAAATTCATGCACGATCGCAAAGTCGGCGATGAGGTCTGGTTCAGCGGGCCCCATGAGGGGGGGCATTTTGTGGAGGGAATGGCCAAGCATCTGGGGTTGGTTGCCGGGGGAACCGGCATTACGCCGTTTATTTCCATCATCAGGACCATATTGCAGAGGAATTTTGATGTCGAATTATCGTTGCTCTTCGCCAATAAGACAGTCGCTGATATTATACTCCGAGAGGAATTCGACGAATACGATCGCGAACGGGAAAATTTCAGCCGCTATTATGTGGTCGATAAGGCCCCGCCGGGATGGACCATGGGTGTAGGAAGAATCGACGAGAAGTTGATGCGCGAGAAGCTGCCGGCCCCGTCACCAGATACGACCATCTTTCTCTGTGGGCCGCCGATGATGCAGATAGAATTGCAAAAGAAGCTGATCGAGATCGGGCACGACAAAGATAGGATAATCTTCCCTTAGGTTCTTCTCAGCGCACTCGCAGGTAACTATAACGCCTTTCACCAACTATTAGCGTCAATTCCTCCTTAGAGACTTCATAAAAACCTGATTTCGGGTTAAATCTTTCGATATTCACTTGGAATCTAATACCATCAGCCGACCAAGTCCCCCAAGTGCTATCTACAGGACCTCCAAAAATCCATTCTTCATGAATTCCCGACCCATCGATATTGAGAGTCAGATAGTATTCGTCTTCATAATGCGCATATTGAGTCCAGCGCCCGACAACCCTGGGGTCGATTCTTCGGGATGATGCGTCTGTCGAACCGTATCCATCGGCCCCCCCGCCTGTCACGCCGATCGGATTGTTGCCTATAATTTGGCCGCAGCCGACAAGAATAGCCACCATGAGCAGAACGCGTGCTCACAGCTGCTTAAGATTTCTCATGTAAACCTCCCGCAATATATCTTGTACAATAATACAGTCGTATCATACAAAAATTCCAGGCATGGCGCAAGGCCAATGCCTGGAATTTTCTTTGCCCAATTCCGCGGCGGCTAAATGCGGTGCCAGATAATTGTGGCGCCGTCGTAGCTGAGATAAGCCGTACTTCCGCTGATGGTGTATTCATAGTCGTCCGACTCATCGCCGTATGCGAGAACCAAATGGCCATCGTATGTGTGAAACGACCCTTCGTAGGAAGAACCGGGGACGCCGTCGCTGTAGTATTGAAGCTCGAAGTCACCGCTGGAAAAAAACCTGATAATGTAGTAATCGCCACCGAAGGTCTCCGATTGCCAACCGCCGAGGAGACGGTTATCGTAGCCACCTTCAAAACCACCGCCGGTGGAGCCGCCCAGCGAACCGTAGCCGTTGCTGCCTCCGCCGGTGACTCCCAGAGGGTCATTGCCCGATAGATGGCCGCATCCGGCGAACAGCAGAGCCAGAATGAAGGCCGCAGAAAGTAAAACAATAATTCGCTTCATCTTTGTCTCCCTATCGTCCTTTTAGAAGTTATAGGTTACCGAAAGCCTGTTCGCCATCGGGTTGACGCCGCCGCTTATAAAATTCGGCCCGTCGAAGAAGAGCCCCTCGTTAATCGCGGCATCGATCAGGAAATCACCGAAAGTGAAACCCAACCCGAAGGAAACGTTGAACTGCGAAGAACGCGAGGATGATTCAACGTCATTACCGACCTGGGGATTAACTTTGGTCTTGGTGCCCTGATAAACCTGGGCGGCGCCAAGCCTGCCGGTGAGCCAGTTCTTTACCTTGGATTCCACCCCCATGTAAAGGCCGGGCATGGTGACAGTAGTGACGGTGGTTTCATCGCCCCCGTCGATATCGGTCTTGAAGCTGTTGTAGCCGAGAACCTCGAGGCCCATCACAAGAAGATTGTTCTCGTTCATCTGGTGGTTGATTCCCACTCCGATGCCAAGATTGAAGTTGCGATAATCGACTTTGGCCGGAGGTGTCGCCGGTGGGACAGTATCAGTTTCCGCTGAAGTTGAGGTGTATCCAAAAACGACCAGCGGCACCAGCTTGGTGGTCTCTCCATGGAACATGCGGCCGTTGAATCCGATGCCAAAGCCGCTCCATTTCCACTCTGTACCTGCGGAATCCCTCTTAGCCGATGGAAACCGAAGATCAAGCCCAAGGTCCATCGTCTCGTTAGACAGCCCGCCACCAAGCCCAAATAGGAAGGCCGACTCCTTATCCTCATCGGCGCCAACATCCTGCTTGGCGTTGTCAAGCCCGACCGACAGTTTCAAGCCGAGATCGTAATTGGTGAGCTGAGTGCCGTAAAAGATGTCGGTAGTTTGATTCAGATCCACAGTGTTCACGATGCCGGATGGGATAGACAGGGATATGGGACGGTTCAGGTAGACGCCTATCACCGAATAACTGCCGTAAGGGTAGTGGATTCCAATGGAATAGTCGTTATCGTTGCCCTTTGACCGGAGCTCACCGACGACCTGCCCGGAATAAGTGAAGATCGCTCCCGGAAAGAAAAAGATGTTTGAATTGTCGTGAGTATAAAGGCCGATGCCGCCCATGGAACCAACCCTGGTTTCTGTCGACGAGGCGACGTTGAAACTCGCGGCCATCATCAACAGAGCCATTAGCGATACTAAAACACTTTTGCGTAACGTGACCATTTATCACTTCTCCTTTGAAACGAAAATGTTAAAGTTAACGAAATCGGAATTACGGACAAATGCTTTTTGCTGGGTACCCACCTCCTTTGAAGAACCCTAACGGAATCGCCATTATTATCGGCAAGACTGCCTATTCCTTCATCTAACCCCACGTTCGACGAAGACCACCAATTCCATTTGGCCGAGTACTGATAACAGCCATCTCATTAAAGCGCAACGATTATTAGATTTATGTTAGAATAAGTCAAGTGATTTTTGCGCCAATAAGGCTCCTGTCAAAGGGAAAAGATACTAGCCCCGAACCCGACTTATAAACCTAACTGCCTATAGCACAACATATTACAGTTGGGGATGCACTCCGCGGCTCCGCTTGAAAATCCATATCGCCGACCAGAACCAACTCCCCAAGCCCAAGAGGTTAATCTGCAAATTCGCTGGCGGAGTCTGAAAGCGCCGCCAATCGGCTGGAGACGAGGATCAGGATTTCCTATAATATTTCATCGCCTCCGGCATGAGGCTCTCGATATTCCTGATCCTGGTCTCGTCGCTGGGATGGGTGCTGAGAAACTCAAGCGGAGTGCCTCCCTTGCTCTGCTGAGCCATTCTTTTCCAGAACTCAAGCGCCCCGTGAGGATCATAGCCGGCCATGGCCATAAAAATCAGACCGATGCGGTCGGCCTCGGATTCCTGAAGCCTGCTGTAAGGGAGAAGAACGCCAACGGTAGCGCCGACGCCATAGGCAGTCATGAACAGCGCCTTGGTTTGTTCGGGCTTGTCATTGAGGGCGACCGATAAGGCCACGCCTCCCATCTGGGCTATTAAGCCCTGGCTCATACGTTCATCCCCATGCTGGGCGATGGCATGCGCTATTTCATGCCCCATGACCACGGCCAGGCCGTTCTCGTCCCTGGTATAGGGGAGGATGCCTGTGTAGACGACCACTTTGCCCCCGGGCATGCACCAGGCGTTGACCAGGGAATCCTCGACGAGGTTGAACTCCCACTTATACCCTCTCAGCTTCCCGGCCTGATTCTGTTCCTGGAAATAACGTTCTACGGCGCTCTGAATATTCCTGCCGACCCCTTTGACCATGCGGGTGCCGGCGGCGTTATCGCTCAACGGATGGCTTGAAATGAATTCGCTATATTGACCGGCCGCCAGCGAGTTGATGGTCGATTCGGGCACCAGTGAAAGCTGGCGCCGCCCCGTGATCGGGACAGTGGCGCAGGCGATGATTGCGGCCAAAAGAATCAGCCAGCGGATAACACCTTTCCTCATATTCTCCTCCGGTTAGCATCTTTGCCTATATTAATTCTCACAATTCCCCCTGGAATCGATTTCACGGACAGAGCAGATTATCCAATCTGCCGGGGGTTGGCAAGTTTTTTTTGAGGCCTGACGCCGCCATTTAGGGCCGCCTTCCGGTACTTGGCGAGGAAATCGCCTACCGGCGTCGAATAACGCTGTACCTTGCCGCAGCGCAAATTTCGCGGCGAAAAGATGGCCTGCCGTCAAGGTCGCGGCAATGGGGGTTAAGGTATCAATCTCTGAAGTCGAGGAGGTCGCGGAGATATTCCGAATGCCTTAAAAGCATGCTGGCGGCATGGTCGCATTTCTTTATTTGCCTGGCGGCCTTGATTATCAAATACAGGCCCAGTATTAGAAAGCCGAGGCAGATTATTCCCAGAGGCACGGCGAATTTCAGTTGCCTGTTGATATCGAAATAGCGGCTGGTGGCCAACAGCACCGTCAGAACCGACATGGGGAAAAGCATGACAGTGATGCCCGTCCGCAGTATCGAAAGGGATGTCCGCTTTTCCGATAGCAGCAGCTGCATCTCGTTGATGATATGCTTAATGGGTTTTTGCTCGAGATCCTGTTCGCTGATCATATATCTTAATATCGGCAGTTTCGCAACACGTGAAACAAAAAATCAGGGCTTGACATGCATCGCCCTGATAAAAAAATATATCGACCTCCATGCGGCAAATCAAGCCTTATTTGTGTGGCTGATATAGCATGAACTCGGCGCCAGCCGGGCCGCTGAAAAACGAGGCCATGTCGCCGCTCTTGAGAACGCGAACGGGCTCATGGAATTCAACCCCCTGCCCCTCGAGACGCCTATAGTCGGCGCTGATATCGTCAGTCTCTATGGAGATAAACGACCCTAACCCCTTTTCGGTCAGGGCCACGAAGATCGGAAAGCCGTCGAGCTCGAATCTGGCCATTTCGGAGTCCTTGGCAGCCATTTCCAGGCCGAGCTTGTCTTTGAAAAACGCCACGGCCTCGTCATAACTTTCCGTGGTCAAGATGAGAGATTCAATCCTCTTAAGCATGATTGCATCTTTCGGCAGTCAGTAGCTTGCCCTTGTGAGTTCGTCCTTTGGGTCGGTTGCTTTGAAGTAACGAGCCGAGTCCTCAGGGGAAACGGTATTGATATATATCCCCGATCCGATTTCGAAGCCGGCCGGAGTCGTCACCTTGGGAATGATAATCAGATACCAGTGCAGGTAGCGCACGTCCTCGTCGCCGACCGGCGATGACCTCAAAACGAAATTGTAGTCAGGATTCTCGAGGCAGACATAAATCCGTCGCAGCATGCTGTGCAAGACCGCAGCCAGCTCCCAGATTTCGTCATCGTTTATGAGACCGAAACTGGCCGCATGGCGCTTGGGGTAGATCCGGGCCTCGAACGGCGTCCTGGCCGCCCAGGGGCAGAAGGCCACGAAATTTCCGCTATCCACGACGATTCGTTCCCCCTGCCGAATCTCCTCGGCCACCATGTCGCAATAGACGCAGGTGCCGTATTTGTCATAATGCTGGATAGCCTGTTCGATCGGATAGCGCACGTGAGGCGGGACGATGGGGGTGGCGATGATTTGCGAGTGGGGGTGCTCCAGCGACGTGCCGGCTCGAGGGCCGTGGTTGCGAAAGATCGTGACCAGATTAATCTTGTCGTTTTTCGCGATCGCCCTGTATCGTTCCCGGTATGCCGTAAGAATACCGGCAACTTCGTCCAGCGGCATGGTGGCAATCGTCTTGTCATGCTCCGGCGACTCGATGACGACCTCGGCGATCCCAAACCCCTTGGCCGCCAGAAAGGAACCGACTTGAACCCGGGTGGCCTCGAATTCCGGCTGCAGGGCTGCGAATTTGTTCGGCACAACCCGTATCTTCCATCGGCCATCCATCGGGATAGTCAGTACCGGCTCGGGCGTCGCGCTCTCGTTTCCCGGGCAGAACGGGCAATCCGGAAGATAAGGCGGCAACGGCTGGCGCTTAACCTGTTCCTTGGCGAAATCATGGGGGCGCTTGCCTCGCCCGGGCGCGATAATCACCCATTCCTTGGTCGCAATATTCTGACGGAATTCCGACATACCACCTCAATTAGCAGTCATACTATAGGCGAATTCGCAGGGACGGTCAACCATTATCGAATGAGGAGTTCGCCCGAAATTCAAATTCGAGACTTCCAGTTCTCGTAACTGTTAACATGCTAAACGAGTTTGAGATTCGCAGAATTACTGCAAATCACCGGGCAATCTCATGTCATTGAATTTCGTTTGGTAGTCGGGAGAATCTTCTTCGGCGGTATTGCAATAGGAGAAATATGATTGCCAGGATGATCATACAGATTATGACAACATCGGCAATTTCACCATATTTTCTGACAGCGGTCCAGTTCTCTTTGAGGTAATATCCGACCCAGGAGAGAAAGGCGTTCCAGAGACCGGCGCCGATTATTGTGTAGACGCTGAATTTGACGAGGTTCATCCGCCCCACGCCGGCGGGTATCGAGATCAGATGCCTGACGACAGGAATAAAGCGGCTGATGAAGATAGTCTTGTCGCCATACCGGGCAAAAAAACGCTCTGTGGCATCGAGGTGATGCGAGTCGAGCAGCAGATAGCGGCCATAACGCCTCACAAACGGCCTGCCTCCCCAGGCGCCGGCATAATATGATATGAGCGAACCCAAAATGCTTCCCAAAGTGCTGGAGAGAATGGCCCCAAGAAAGGTGAACCTGCCCTCGAAGACAAGAAAGCCCGCAAATGGCATGACCGCCTCACTTGGGACGGGAGCTACCATGCTCTCGAGAGTCATCAACACAAATACGCCGAAATATCCGCCTGCGGAAATCCAGTTCGTGAAATGCTCGATGAGGAATTCGGTTAAACCCATCAGATTTCTTTTCTGTCGTTCAACGAATAGCCCGTATTCGACTATCACAAAGGGGCGAGACATTCTCGCCCCAACTGAGCAATATAGCAGGTTGCTATCTAATGGGTCAAGTATTACCGGCTGACACTGGCGCTTTCGCCTATGAGCCTGGCGCTGAGTTTGATTTCAACAGCCGCTAACGCCTGCGAAACCGGGCAGTTTTTCTTGGCGCTTTCGGCCTCCTCCAGGAACTTCTTGTTGTCGATGCCGGGGACGTCACCCTCGGTGGCCAGATCGATTCTGGTTATCTTGAAACCCTGGTCGACCTTGTCGACGTGAAGGCTGGCTGTGGTGCTGATTTTGCGCGCGGTGAAACCGGCTTTGGCCAGATTAGCGGCCAACGCCATCGAAAAACACCCGGCATGGGCCGTTGCAATCAACTCATCGGGGTTGGTGCCTGCGGCATCCCCAAAGCGCGTCGCAAACGTGTAAGGGCTTTCGAATGCGCCGCTGCCGACTTTCATGGTTCCTTTGCCGCTTAACAAATCGCCTTCCCAAACGGCATATCCTTTACGAATTGGCATTCTTCCTCCTATTTACGGAATTCTCGCTATTGCCACGATCACTATGCAAACGTTTACAACAAACCTGGGATCTCCTATGTTTCCATTATCACGGCCCGCATCGAAATGCCGTTTGGCCTGAAAAAGGACAAGAAAAGAGCCGAAACCACGGGGCCCCGGCCAGCCGGGGCAGGGTTTCGACCTACGAAATTGATCAGAACCGGCGGGGCCTTCCAGCCCCGAATTAATCCGACCTTAGAAGAAGCCGGCTATTAATTTCCTGTGGTGTCGGATGCTACATCCGACACAAACCCAGCATCAGAAGTATTTTTTGACGCCACCCGAAATTTTATTTTTTCTTTCCAAGAGCCTCGTTCTCCGCTATGCGCGCCTTGACGAGCATTATCACGACTGCGGCGGGGAGAGGCTTGTTGGCGGGGAAGCGGATAGTCCCCTTGGCGGTGTCGTAGAATTCGAGTTTGTCTTTGTGCGCGGGAACGACGGACGAACTCAAAGCAAAGAAAGAGCAGTGATTCTTGGACGCGCCAAAGCCTACCAGAAGTCTCCCCTTGTATTTGAAAACAGGAATTTGGTAACTGATGACCTCGACAGCGTCAGGTACGGCTGATTTAATTATCTTGCGCAACTTCTCGAGAGCGGCCCGCGCCTCTTCCGGAACCGTCGCCAGATACTCATCTACGCTCTTGGCATTGGTTTTGACTTTTCCCATAGGTAGTGAGGAGTCGTGTCACGTCTCCGTACGTGACACGTTTAGCGGCAGGTGCGTCCATACGGACCCGTATGGGGAGACCTGCCGCGACCGTTGATTTTATCCGTTATCCCTGCTCGTATGCTTGCTTTAAATTTCTTATGTCAAGCTTTTTCATTTGAAGCATTGCCTTCATGACTCTTTCCGATTTCTTAGCATCCTTGTCCTGCAACATTTCGCCTAAAACAGTAGGAACGACCTGCCATGACAAACCAAATTTGTCTTTAAGCCAGCCACATGGTCCTTCTTCTCCGCCTTCGGAGAGTTTTTTCCACAGTTCATCAACTTCTTCCTGAGTTTTGCAGTCCACAGAGAACGAAATGGCTTCCGTGAATTTGAAATGCGGACCACCATTTAAGGCCACGAATTGTTGTCCATCGAGCTGGAATGTGACGGTCATCACCGTTCCCTCAGTTCTTCCCGAAGCCTTTGCCCCTGCTTCGGCATAGCGGGCAACGCTTCCAATCTTGGAATTTTTGAAAATCGACACGTAAAAATTCACAGCCTCTTCGGCTTTGTCATCGAACCACAAGAATGGGATGATTTTTTGCATATAGTTTCCTTTCAGTTATTTCTTGTCTTAATGCCAGTTCACCTTAATTTTTTGAACTGCGTCGCTCACTGCTTTCTTGCACCAGTGCAGATAAGTCCGCGGCCGGACGCACCTCGAAGCATCCCCCCATGCGAATGCTGGGGTGCTTCGACATCAACTGGATGGCGTGGTTTAGGTCCCTGGCCTCGAGGATCATGATTCCGCCCAACTGCTCTTTCGTCTCGGCGAATGGGCCGTCGGTGATGGAAATTTTACCATTCCTGTATCTGAGGGTGGTGGCATCGCGAGCGCTTTGGAGGGCTTCGCCGCCGATGAAGTTACCGTTTTCCCGAAGTATGTCGTCGTAGGCAAAGCACTCATCCATGAAAGTGTTCCGCTCGCCATCGGACATCGTGTCCCACAACTTCTCATCCATGTATCCAAGGCAGATGTATTTCATAGTTTCCTCCTGATCTTCGGCGTTAAGTGACCTTATGCTTTTCGACCTGGGCGCGCACCGTGGGGTTGTCTGCGGCTTTCTGGACGTCAGGAGGAAAGTCCGACATTTCGAACACCTCGCGGATCTCGATAACATCGCCGTCCGCGGCGGGGACGCGCCGGGCCCATTCGACCGCCTCTTCCTTCGATTTAGTCTGGATCATCCAATAACCGCCGATTACTTCTTTCGCTTCGGTGAAAGGCCCATCGGTGACTTTGGGCTTCCCGCCGGCAAACGCGACGCGGGCACCCTTCGAGCTTGGGTGAAGCCCGTCGAGCGCGATGAGGGCCCCGGCTTTTGTTAGTTCCTCGTTGAACATCATCATTTTGGCAACTGCCTCAGGGGGCGGCGCGAATCCTTCCTCCGCCCTCTCCCCAGGCGGGGCATCAGGCTGGTAAACCTTCGGAATCATTATCATCATGAATCGCATTGTTGTTTCTCCTTATGGTTTGTTGAATTGTTCTTCCGCCAATTAGTCGTTTGAGAAGGCCTGAAATCGACAACTGGATTTGCCTAATTTTGGCCAATCTCATACAATCGTCGCTCGAGAAAGCGGCGTTCCGGCTCCTGGCGCGTCAGGGCGAGCGCCCGCTCATAAGAAGCTCGGGCCTCCTTTGTTCTCAGCAAGCGCCGGCAGAGGTCCGCCCGCGCCGCGTGCGCCAGGTAGTAATCGGTCAAATCGCCGCGCGCGAGAATGGAGTCGATCAGCGCCAGCCCCGTCTCCGGGCCGCTGCGCATGGCCACCGCCACAGCGCGATTCAACTCTACCACTGGTGACGGTTCCACACGCATCAGCATGTCATACAGTTTGACGATCCTGGCCCAATCGGTGGCGGCAGCGATTGGTACTTCGGCATGCTCCGCTGCGATCGCCGCCTGGATTGTGTACGGGCCTATTAGCCGCGATGAGAGGGCACGTTTCGCAAGAGCCAATCCTTCAGCGATCTGTTCTCGGTTCCAGAGTGAACGGTCCTGGTTTTCCAGGAGAATGAGGTCACCGTCAGGCGATGTCCGCGCGGTGCGCCGGGATTCCTGCAGCAGCATCAGGGCGAGGAGTCCTACCACCTCCGGTTCTGACAGCAATTCAACTAGCAAGCGCCCCAGGCGGATTGCCTCGCCTGAGAGATCGGGCCGGGCAGCGAATCGCCCGACGAGGCAGAGTAACCCTCGTTAAACACCAGGTAGATAACCTGGAGGACGGTGTCCAACCGGTCCGGCAGGTCCTCTTTCGATGGCACCTGGTAAGGAATGCGAGAGTTGCGGATTTTCGCCTTGGCGCGCACGATGCGCTGGGCCAGCGTGGACGGGGCAGATAAGAATGCGCGGGCAATCTCCTCGGTGGTGAGGCCGCAGACTTCTCTGAGGGTCGACGCGACGCGGGCCTCCGGCGAAAGGGCTGGATGGCAGCAGGTGAATATCAGCCGCAGCCGGTCATCCTCGATGCCTTCGTCGTCAAGCTCTACGGGATTGACAGTTTCGGCGCCAAGCTGCTCCGCAAGAGCCGCCTGGGATGAATCGAACCTGGCGCGCCGTCGCATGGTATCGATGGCCTTGAAACGTCCGGCGGAAATGAGCCAAGTGCGGGGATTGGCGAGTACGCCATCTTGCGGCCATTGCTCCAGCGCCGCCTTGAAGGCGTCATGAAGCGCGTCCTCCGCAAGGTCGAAATCGCCAAGCAGCCTGATGAGCGTGGCGAGAATCCGGCGCGACTCGGAACGGTGGACCGTTTCCAGCGTTTCACGAACCTGCCCGACGACATTCTCTGACGATGTGGAACGATTCTGCGTCATATATTTTCCTTAGCAAAGGAATAACGTTCGATGGTGAGTCATCGTTCCCGGAGGGATGGTATTTTGTATGCCTCAGGATGGAAGCGTCTTTTCAGCGACATCCTGAGGCTCATGCCCCGGGTGGCATGTTTTTTCCGGCGACGCCGAGAGCATGCCACCCTCCGTCAGGAAAGGGTTCCTGACGGCGCCCCAATGGGCAAAAAAGAGCCGAAACCACGGGGCCTGTCCGCCGCCGGTGGGGTTTGATCTACGGAATTTGTGCCTCATCGTCGCCCGGTAGGTCGGGGGCTTGCCCCCGACATGTTTTCGCGGGGTGGCATGCTTCTGGCCATTTGGCCAAAAGCATGCTGTCATGAATAGGAGAAGCCTATAAATTCTCAACAACATGCTTTTTCGTCCTGAGAAAACGGACGAAGAAGCATGCCACCCGGCTGCTCAACGATATGAGCATTATCTTGGTGAACGACGAAAATCCCTCAATCGCTCTATACTCAGCTTATTGTCCTGTAATCGATCACTTTCCGCCACGAGGATCGCCTGGGGAGAATATTCATCCAATGCCATTATTAACTCTTCCCAATTCTCTTTACCCTCACCGATCGGTTTATGTTCATCCCTCTCTCCTGAGTTGTCATGCAGGTGACAGTGCGCCAATACCGGCCCGAGCGCCTTCACCCATTCGCCCGCCCGAACGTTTGAAAATACCAGGGGATGGCCGTTGTCAAAGGTGGCGCGAAGATTGGGATGATTGCCTGTGGATATCAACCCGGCCTGAATATCGGGAGTCGGCTCCCAGACATTTTCCAGGCAGATGACCATATTATCTTTGCCAGCCTCATCCGCGAGTGGCAGCCAGAAATCCAGCATTCGTTGAGCCCAGGTGTTTCGGTAGGAGGATTCCCGAATGAGAGGGTTGAAGTTAGTGCGGGCAACATAAAATGAGGCTCCGCTTTTTCTCGAGGCATCGAGAGCAGTATTGTGGCGCTGCCTGGCTACTGCCACAATCGCCTTGTCTCGGCTGGTGGCGATCAAATCGAAAAACGGGCCATGTGAAGTTATCGGGGTAATCCCCGCTATTGCCTTTGCGTGACGGATTATCCGCGGGGTTGGGTCATCATCGAGATTCGACGGAAAGGCGAAGTCGGTTATCTCAATTCCGATCCCCTCGGATTTGCAGAACGCGGCTGACACCTCAAGCTCATCACCGACTGTATTGATTGCAATAGGGTTCACCTTGCATCATTGATACCCCATAATGGATACGTTTTCCAGCGAAATTCTGAAGCATTAATAGACAAAAATGCGGGGAGACAAGTCCGGCAGTAGCCGGACCGGGCCACTGACTGGCTCCCCACCTACATTTAGCTGCGCGCCCCGAGCGTTGGGTGGCATGCTTTTTCCGGCGACGCCGGAATAAGCATGTTGCTTAGCCACATGCTCACGGCCCAACTGGCCCGAGAGCATACCACCCTATCATCACGCGCCCGTGCGGCAGGTGCGGAGACCTGCCGCGACCACCCAAAACATGCGGGGCATTTCCCGACAAGGGTCGGGACCTTGGGGCCCTCCCCGCTGCCCCGTAAGGGCTGCCTATTCACGGTAGGGGGGAAAGAAAAGAGTCGAAACCACAGGGGTTTCGACCTACAGAATTTGCGCCTCATCGGGGCCGGGTAGGTCGGGGGCTTGCCCCCGACATGTTGTCGCGGTGTGAAACATATTTCCGTAGGGACAGCACCGTGTGCTGTCCGGGCCGAGCGCTATTCGGCTCCT
>Ga0315289_10000568_pt1 | contig 56896 bp, 43 predicted proteins | sample YL17G11_40_MG_FD_203452 | JGI IMG/M metagenome (GOLD analysis project Ga0315289, IMG submission 203452) | Sediment microbial communities from Yellowstone Lake, YNP, Wyoming, USA - YL17G11_40 | ecosystem: Environmental > Aquatic > Freshwater > Lake > Sediment | place: USA: Wyoming | collected...
GTTCTTTATTGGAAGGGTTCTCAGGGCAACCGACAGGTGACGACAAGTCCTACTGTGAGAGATGACGGGGTGGAGGTTGGCGTAGCCTTGCTGGAAGAAGATGTCAAGGTTAGCAGCTAGTTTCAAACCGCTTCTACTGAAGGTTAAACGTGAGCGCGCACTTCCACTTGTAACTAATCACCGTTCTTTCAACATTCCTCAAAAGTGTTTCGAAAACTCGAATTGTTACCGCTGGGTCGTGAAAAAAGAAATTTTGTGGCCTGTTCCGAAGGTCGATTGTTACTTCTCTGACAAAGCAGTGGAGTCTCAGAGTTTAGCCCTAATCTCTGCTTGATCGATCGATAACTAGTGCGGGGGTGGGATTTGAACCCCTACCACAATGGAGATATCTCCCGCACAAATTCCCCTTTTTTCCACTGGTTTTCAGATTTCTCAGCATAAGCAAACTGGGCATGATAACTAATGGGAAAGTACAAGCATGGAAAAAAAGAAGAATTGCTGCAGTTTGCACTTGTCAAGCAGAAAGTGGTAAATGCGGTTCTGCCTTGGAAAGATGAAGCTTTCTTCTGGCTGCTGTATTATTGCGGTGTCAGAAAAAGCGAAGCATATGAGAGAGTTGCAAGCGACTTCAGGATAACCGATACACGTCTCGTGGTGGATTTTCATCAGAGGAAGAAGAGAGGAGCTGAAGTTCCCCCCATTGGAGTTGCCACTGAACTGGTATGGAGTGGACAAGATTACGAAAGCCGTGCAAGTGGCTTCTAACAACAAGCCCAGTCAAAAGGCTGTTTACGCGTATGCGGCCAGAAAGCGCCTACGCATTGTCAAAGAAGACAGATGGGTGTTTCCGCATATTCAATCTACGAAGGCCTGGGAAATAGTACAGAATGTTTTGGGGGAAGAGTATTATCCACATTTTCTAAGGTTGAACAGACTTACAGAAATTGTCCAGGATCCCACCGCAAACTTGACGCGGCTTAGAAGTTTCAGTGGAATACGAAGCACGACAGCTCTGGACAGTTACCTGGGGACAGCGAAGAAAGAACAACAGAAGGTATTACAGTATATGAACGGAAAATACACTTAGTATTTGCTCAGCGGACATTTTGTCTGCGTAGTCACGCAAATCAGTTTCAAACATGCTTACCTCAACTTTCAATGAGGAAGAAAGGCAGGGAAGTTCAACCTCTTATGTATGTGTAGCTGGTTTTGAGGTCGGATATTGTCATTGGCACGTTTGGCGACGTGTACGTTTTGCCTTGATATGTGATAGTGAAGGTCACTATTTTGCCAGTGTCTCCGACAGCTCGGTCGTAGACCTTCACCACCCACGTGTAGGTAGTCGACGGAGGCAGGTACTTGACTACGCTTGACAGGTCGATGTACAGGTCGAGGTTGTCAAGGCTTCCGCCTGTTCCGTTCCACACCCGCTTAATCCACAGTGGTGAGGACGTGCTGCCAACGCCGATGTCCACGATCAAGTCTCCGCGATACGTGTGTTGAATGTATATGTGGGCTTGGGCAACGCTTGGTATGTAGGCGTAGCTTATTTTCAAGTCGTTAACTGGGACTGGAACATCTGTCGAAGTGTATGTGATGCCCTGATAGACTATTGTGAACTGTGTGATTCGTCCTTGATCTCCAGCAACTGCGTCATAAACTCTGAGGAACCATCTGTAAGTGTTTGAGGGAGGCAAATAAGCAGTTGCAGCGGACAAGTCAACGGTTAGGTCGAGGTTGTCTGCGCTTCCTCCTTGCCGGTTTGAAACCCGACTTGACCAGATAGGTGAGGCCGTGTTGCCAACACCAATATCCACAACCAAATCTCCCCGGTAAGTATGCTCAATGTAGATATGCGCTGCGGCCGCCCGCGGGACCAATTTTACAGCATCGGCTATGACAACATACCCATCGGCGTTATCCGAGAGAACCACGCTGCGAGTGCCCACGTTGAAGGAAAAAACTCCCAAGCTAAACCACACTCCACCATTAGTCTGCTGATTCACCTGCACCACAGTCGAACCACCAGCATAGTTAACAGTGTACTTCGCCATCGTAGCCCTGTTAGTACCGCTCGTCCACCTTGCAAACACCTGCCAAGAACCAGCCGTAGGAATGTTAAACGACCAAGTAGCCGTGTTAGCACCCGTCCCAGACGTATGATACCTGTACCCAGAACCAAAATAACCAGAAGGTGACGAGGACGAAGTCCAAGTACCCACAAACACCGCATTAACATCATCAACAATGATCTCTGATGGCAGCGTAGTGAAAGTGGCAGCAACAGTCTTTGCGCCATTCATAGTTATCGTAGCCGGATTAGCATTTCCCGTCAAAGCTCCACTCCAGCCATTAAACACACAGCCAGCCTCAGGACTAGCAGTCAAAGTGACCACAATGCCAGAAGCATACGAGGGCTGATCCGGACTCTTAGTCACCGAACCAGAACCAACGACATTAACCTTCAAAGAATACGTAGCCGAAGACGAGACCAATCTTATGGCGTCTGCGATCACGATTTCATTTGCATTATCTGACAAACGAACACTGTAAGCCCCTACGTTAAAAGAGTAAGTACCTAGATACTGCCATGACCCACCGTTAATCTCCTGATTAACTTGTACCAAAGTAGAACCACTCGCATGGTAAATAGTGTACTTTGCGTTTGTCGCACGGTCACTGCCACTTGTCCAGCGAGCATAAACCTGCCAGGAACCAGCCGTAGGAATGTTAAAAGACCAAGTAGCCGTGTTAGCACCCGTCCCAGCTGCGTGGTACCTGTACCCAGAACCATAATAACCAGAAATCGTCGAGGACGAAGTCCAAGTGCCCACAAAATTCGCGTTAACATCATCAACAATGATGTCTGAAGGTGCCGGAGGCATACTGAGAACCGCTGAGTAGACCTCTTGGTTGTCGGCAGAAATCCTAGTGTCTCCCCAGACAGCAATAGCCCTGTCATTTTGCGATGCTATGCATCCGACATAGTCACCGGCATAAGTAGCCGCGGGTCCATAAGTATCTGTTACTCTAGTGTTAGCCTCCCACGTAGTGCCCCGGTCTGATGAAGCACTATAATACACATGTCTGTTGCTTGAGCCAGCTCTATAATCATACCATATCGCGTCTACCCTGCCATTTGGCGCAACATCGAGAACCGGATACCATTGATCCACGCCATTACCAACAGTATCGTCATTAACCCTCTTAATCGTCCATGGCCCGGCTACTGCAGTCGCAGTTGCAACGTAAATATCCAGGTCTCCACTGGAAGTCGGTCTCTCGCAATAAGCAATGTATATCCTTCCACTCGCAGGATCTGTTGCCATGCTGATGAACAAGGCCGGCTTACTGTTCTGCTTAGTAGCAACGAGGTTGCTTGCACCGAAAGTCACTCCACCATCAGTTGACTGGGAAATCCAGATTTTGGGCGGCTTCCAATCTGAAGTCCCCCGCGTCCCGGTCTCCGAAGTATGCCAGGAAACGTATACAGTATTTCCTGCCCCCGTGGCTATCTGTACTCCGTGGCACCGATCCGCATATGGGTCTGATGCAGGGGGAAGATCACTTCCGATTTGGATAGGATTAGAAAAGGTGACGCCCCCATCAGTTGATCGCGTGAGCCATATCGTCATATCTTGATTCGGATATGCGGCCCAAGCGTTGTCTCGTCTCGTCCACGCTAAAAAAATGTAGTTATTCGCAGGGTTTATGTACATCCATGGTCTGTCAAGAGAAGGATTTACTCCTGATCCCGCTCTAACGGTTTTTTGGAAAACTGAGAACGTATGTCCTCCGTCATTCGATTTTGCCAAGAAGATGCTACCATCTTGACTAAAGGTGCCTGAACTCGTAGTGTACGGATTGTACACCATTCCGGCGTAGTAGCAATTTCCTGCACTGTCAAATGCAACTATAGGGTTTCCGCCACGGCTGTAACCTGAGACGGAAAAAATACCTCCACGAGTCCATGTTGAACCCTGGTTATCTGACCAAGACCAGCTAAGTCTGCATGCACCGCCTGAACTATAGTCGTTGTATCCTACGGCAAGTTTTTGAGTATTTGTAGGGTTGACGGCTACGCTCGGCTCATTTTGATTCGAGGACAAGTTTGTCACCCGTATATTAGCGCCCACAGTGGGAGCTGCTGAAGCATTTTGAAAATTGTATCCAACAAAGACCGAGAGGAAGAGAATCAGCAGTAGACAGCTAACAACTTGTTTTTTGCCCAGAACCTTCATCAACATTGCCTGCACCATCTGTGCAACATCATAGTACCGGAAAAGATCTTTTAACGCTTATGAAACATTCTTCTATATATCATATACGATAAGCGCGCGGACATTACCGTAGTAATATCCGAAATGATGTACAACCAGTGTTTCCTGTTTCACGTGAACAGCGTGATTTCTGAAGCGCGCGCGCTAAGACCATACTTGTGCATGGTCTTTCCAGAAATAGAGGAAAAATGGGAAAGTAACTGATTGTAACCTCATAATTGTAACTAAAGCATGGGAATTGACGTTGATTGTTGTAATGCGCGCGCTAAGTAGTGCCATCAAGTTTTCGGATTTAGTACTGTCTCAGGGTTGATAATGTTTTGGCAGCGTTTGTGGCTGTAACAATGACACGAATTAAACTGTCACGAGACCAGAATGGGCCTCTGATGCACCTGCTCCGACCTTCCTAGGTCGCATAACGTTAACAGGGGCATGGCAAGAGCGTGCTTTTTGACTGTTCAAATCTCGCCAAGGCGAAAACTCGTTCTTGAAAATGTTTGAAGACAAGGAAAAGTTAACAAATTCCAGAGCTCTCGCTTCTGCATTCATGTTCAGAGCCTTTCTTTTGGAATGCCCAATAAGTGTTTTTTTTGAGGCTCAAGGTGACTGGTTTCTGTGTGTCCCGCTGGTTTGACGTCTTCTTTGGGTTTCAAGGTTCTTTTCTTGTTATAGGTTTTTTGGTTGGTGTTATAGAATGAGTGGAACTTTGTTCTAGAAAATTTCCATAGATGTTTTATAGAATACTGTTTAAATATCTGTTTTTTTATGGTTGTTGTCGTGTGACTTGGGGAAGTGTGGGGTAAGACTGGGCAGTGTGGGTTTGATGTTGGCTATTCTTATCTGCTCCTGTCAGGGAGGGATTGCATAGTGGAGTGTTTAAAAGAAAAGAGTAAGGGTCAAGCTGAGCGGGTTGAGGAGTTAAGGGTTGAGTGGAAGCGCTTGTGGAAGGAGCGGCTTGACGACAGGGTCAGAGCTGAGGGCGTAGCGAACGAGGATTATTCCTCGTTGTTTGTGGAGAAGGGCACGGTGATTTTGGCGACTAGGAACTTTAAGTTGTTAAGTTTCAAGGGGATTCTGGAGGAGCACGGGGTGACTGATGTGTACAGGTTTGTTTCGCCGAGTCCGGCGGTTGGCGGTTGGGGAAAGTTCATCAAAAATTCGATGGTGAAGGGCAGATCCAGTGGCCGTCGTTTTGCACGGTACTTGGCGGAGGAAGAGAAGAAGCCGCAGCAATTGAAAAAGGGCGGAAGAGGCTGGCTTCACGTATAGATCAACTGTCCCGGATTTTCGTTTTTCTTAGTTTCCTCGGATAGCTCAGTTATCAGTTTCTGGTCTTGAGGGGTTTGTATGGGTTATAGGAGTAGATTTGACATCATAGCTGATGTGTTGAACATTGCTAACGGCAGGGCTAAGAAGACGCAGATTATGTATCAGGCTAATTTGAGTTATAAGCTTCTGCAGAAGTATCTTGCTGAGGTTAAACGTTCCAGTCTCGTTCTGTATGAGCGGAAGGGTCGTTGTTACGTGCTCACGGATAAGGGGAGAGAGTTCTTGCAGGCTTATAAGGAGTATTCAAGGCGAGCGAGTTTCGTTGAGAAGCATCTTAACCATTTCAAGCTGGAAGAGAAAGTATTGCTGAAACTTTGCCCTGAACGTTAAATGAAGTTCAGCATGATTTGATAAGCATAATTTGATAAGGCTCTCTGCGTTATTTGCTATTGCATTTTCGAGTCTACGCAGATACTATGAGACGGAAGAGGTCTGGGCTTGCGGTTTCGGGTTAGGATCGTGGCGGTTGCGGCTATTGCAGTTTGCTTGCTGGCTAGTCTACCACTTGTTTATGGCGTTTCTGCTGAGGATGCTACAGCCGCAGTGGCAAGTGCTAATCGCGCGTTGCAAGCAGCATTTGTAACGGTTTCGGATGCTGAAAAAGCTGGGGCGAATGTGAGCGGCTTCATAGCCAGGTTGGACGGGGCGGGGAACGAGTTGACTTCTGCCCAGGCGGCTCTTGATGCTGGAGACTATTCGGAAGCTGTTAGCTTGGCAGCTTCGGTTAAGGGTTTGGCGGACGCCCTTGCTGTGGACGCTGGTGCGTTGAGGAACGACGCTTTGGCTCACGCATCGCGTTGGTGGGTGACTGTATTAGTGAGTGTTGTTGGTTCTGCATCGTTAGCAGTTGTGTTGCTTTTCTTGTGGCGCCGGTACAAGCGGTTTTATAGAGATAAGCTCTTAGGCAGAGTGCCGGAGGTTGTCGGGTGATGTGGTCGCTTGAGGATTACCGTCGCGTGTTTTTTGCGCTGGGCATAATTGGAGTGTTTCTGTTCAGCATACCCTCAGCCTTGTTGGTTATCCGTTGGCCAAGCGGGGAACAGTTTTCACAGTTGTACGTATTGGGGCTTGGGCACATGGCGCAGGGCTATCCATTTAATGTCAGAGCAGACGAGAATTATTCAGTGTATCTTGGGGTTGAGGCCAATTTGGGAAGTGTTGCTTACTACGAGGTCGTTTTGAAGTTGCGGAACAGTTCAGAAGCCTTGCCCAATGACACTTCTGGCATTCCCAGCTCGTTGCCTGCACTCTATCGTTATGAAGTGTTCTTAACGGACGGTCAGACTTGGGAGACGGCTCTGAACTTCTCGTTTTCAAACGTGAGCTTCACGGACAACATTTCTTCTGCGGGCAAGATGAATCTTAATGGCGCCTCTATTCAAGTGGATAAGACTGCAGCGTGGGACAGCGTGAACAATAGATACTACTACCAGCTCATCGCAGAACTCTGGCTGTACGACCCGGGGACGGGCAGCTTCAGTTTCAACGATAGATTCGTGGCCCTGTGGTTTAACATGACGTCAACTGCTTAGCTATGCAGGCTTCGTGTAATTTGCCTCATAATTCTAGCGCGCGTGCAAATAATTAATCTGGTCGAATGCTACTGTGCTTGTTCAGTCACAAATGCCAACTTTCGCCGAGAGTAGAGCGGCCTGAAACGTTGAGAAGCGCGCGCCTAACCGTTAGCTTCACAGTTCCTATATTTGCAGTATGCAGATTATCCTAGTGGGACATTTTTGCGTGAGTGCTAGAATATTAATATAGAAAAGTCTTCCTTAAACATTTAAATAAAGAAGGAAAGAAATGTAAAACAGAGATGCAGAGCTGCATTTGTGTTGGGGTTTGCCATGCGCGGAGAGATCCATCGAAGTCCTGTGTTGGCCATTATTGCTGCTCTCAATGAAGAAGAGGGTGTTGGACTCACGATAGCGGAGCTCCGCAAATATCTAGCGAAATCGTGGGTTCTTGTAGTTGACGGCAAAAGCCAAGACCGAACGGTTGAGGTTGCCAAGAATGCCGATGCAGATGTGATTTATCAGGAAGGGGTTGGCAAAGGCGACGCCATAGCACAAGCGATTAAACATGTCTATTTTGACGTAGATTACGCCGTGTTGACGGATGCAGACTACACTTATCCGGCGGAATATCTTCCCCGAATGATTAGTATTCTAGAAGGGAATCCCCAGATAGGTATGGTATGTGGAAACAGGTTTAACTCGCATTTTCATTTAGACTGGATGCACAATATGTTCTATTTTGGAAACAGATTATTGGCGTTAAGCCATAACATGTTGAATGGTATAGCTTTGCGTGATCCTCTAACGGGTTTACGGGTAGTGCGCTGGGAAATCCTGAAGGGCTGGGTACCGAAGTCGAAGGGGTTCGACGTAGAGGTTGAATTGAACCATCATGTCGAAAGAAAAGGCTATGACATTGCAGAAATACCCATACACTACAGACGCAGACTTGGTGAAAAGAAGCTAAAGCTGAGACATGGAGCCACGATTCTCAGGAGAATCATGATGGAAAGCATGTAGGGCGCGCTGACTCTAGCGCGTATCGCAAATGCAGATTCTAACAAGCGCGTGTAGATTTTGCAGGGAATCAGACAATACTGAAAAATAATCCAAAATTTCGGTGGCCGTCGTTTGATTGTAGAACTGACTATTCTTTTGGGGTCCAGCTTACTCGCTTTCTATACGGGCTATTTTCTGTTACTGTTCACCAAATCGCAGAATGCCGAAACGCCAAACGAAATAACGGAGACAAGGTTCACGCCATCTATTTCAGTCGTGGTTCCGACCTACAATGAAGAAGACACAATTGTTCAGAAGTTAACTAATCTCATCGAACAAGATTATCCATCGATTGAACTAATCGTTGTTGACAGTGCTTCCAAGGATAGGACAGTTAAATTGATTAAGGAATTTGTGAAAGACAATAACCTCAACGTAAGGCTAGTTAGACAGAGAGAAAGGAAAGGAAAAGCGTCAGCTCTAAACTTGGTTTTCGAAAAATACTGTTCCGGAGAAATAGTAGTGATAACAGACGCTGATGCTGTTTGGGGAAAAAACGCGTTAAGAAAGCTTGTTTCAAGTTTCTCTGATTCAAGCGTAGGAGCCGTGACAGGAAAGCAGGTTTTGCTGAACCCAAATCAGAATTTGATGACAGGATTCGAAAAAACCTACAGGAGTATATTTGACATCCTAAGAATCGGAGAAACGCGCATCGATTCGACACCAATATTCAACGGACCCCTCATGGCGTTCAGGTCAAGTTTGCTCGAACCTATTCCCGAAGATACCATAGCTGACGACTCACATCTGGCAGTTGAAGTCAGGAAAAAAGGTCTCAGAAGTGTCTATAATTCTAATGCGTCATTTTACGAGTACGCACCTCCGACGCCTAGGTCTAGATTTGCTCAGAAACTGCGCAGAGCACATGGGCTAGTACAACTATTCCTGAGACAAAGGGGAATGCTTTTCAATCGTAAGTATGGGAAATACGGTATGGTCATATTTCCAGCAGAATTCTTCATGCATGTAGTTTCGCCTGTTTTGTTAGTTGCATTCCTGGCTTGCCTGTTCTACAGTCTTTTTTTGATTTGCTTCACGCTTGCCACTCCTTCAATAGTCATTCTCGTTTCCATCGTCGCGATAAGCTTGGTTGCTTTGGCGATCAAGGGAAGTAGCTTTACGAATTTCATTCTAACTTTCCTAGATTCCCAATTCATTTTGCTAATAGCATTATTGTATCATCTTACAGGTAAATCGCAGCATAAATGGGAGAAGGTCCCAGAAATAGGAAAGCTATGGAGAGAAAGCAAGCCGTCTGCGTGAACTTGTGACAATGCCAGCATCCATTTACTAGTGGAGCCAGTGTTTTTCATGAAGGTCTGTTTTGTTTCATTTGAGTACCCTCCCATGATCGAAGGCGGGGTAGGAACTTATGCAGTCAATCTTGTAGAAGGACTTAGACAAAGTGAGATTGATGTTCATGTCATAACCAGGGGAGAGAGAACTTTCACTGAGAACAAAACGTACCGACTATTAACTCCTCAAAGATTGTATTGGCGTCGTTTGTATTTCCTCGAGCGAGCTAAAAGCCTATTTCATGCTCTCAGCAAAGTTAACAAGTTCGACTTGGTGCATTTGAACGGAACCTACCCGAATATAACCAGTTTTGGAACTCCAACCGTGTCTACGCTGCATGCATATTCAAATTTGAAGCAACTGAAAACGGGGATTCAGCCAAGCAGCTTCAAAACAGTGAATGGAATCACATACCTTTTGCTCAAGACTCCTGTCGGAGGTCTGTTTGACTTTACTACGGCAAGAATGTCGAAGAAACTAATCTGCCCCAGCACTAGCTTAGCAAGAGATATTATGACCTCAAGCTTTGTGGACGCCAACAAAATCCAGGTTGTTCCGAATGGCATCAACCTCAAAGAGTTGGACATGACTAGACGTTTTGACACTAGCGTTCTCGAAAAATATGGCGTTCAAGAAGGGAGTTTTCTCCTTTACATAGGAAGGCTTTCTTATTTCAAGGGGATAGAATATCTAATTGAAGCCTTCAAAGACGTGAGAAATGAATATGCTCAGTTGAAGTTGTTAATCGTAGGCCGAGGAGACTTTGAGAATCATTTGAGAAGAGTTGCTCGGGACAGTAGAGATGTCATTTTTGCAGGGCATGTTGATTCTATGCAGCTCAAGAAGCTTTTCTACGAAGCTTCTCTGGCTGTGGTTCTTCCATCAACAGTGGATGAAGTATTTCCCATGGTGATTTTGGAGGCAATGGCGTGCAGTAAACCTGTCATAGCTACCAATGTTGGAGGCGTGCCATTGCTAATTGAACACGGCAAAAATGGTTTTCTATCAAGACCAAAAAATAGCAAAGAGCTTGCAAGATTTATTAGGGCTTTATGCGAAGATCCAAGTCTAGGGAGAAAAATGGGGTTGCGTGGCCGGAAGAAAGTTGAGGAAGAATTCACAGTCGACCGGATGACAAGCGAGACTTTGAAGGTATATGAGACGTTGCTAGCCTGACCGGCGCGTATCTTTCGAAGAAAATTGTAATGAAGAGTGAAGCGTTTGACGAGGTTTAAGATAGGTGTTGTGGGTGGCTCAGGTTACATAGGTTCGAGAATTGCTTATTCCCTGAGCAGTAATTACGCAGTCAAAGTTGTTGACATGAAAGCTCCTCCATTAATTCTTGAGGACAAGGTTGAATATGCGCATTGCAGCGTCATCGACTTTGCCAATGTTGAGAGGGCCCTGAACGATGTTAACTTGGTCATCCATACTGCCATAGTGCAAATACCTCTGATAACTCAAGAGAAGAAAATGGCTTATGAGGTGAACCTTTTGGGAACACAGAACGTTTGCAAAATCGTTCACCAAACTCCATCGATCAAAGGCGCGATTCTTGCGGGATCATGGCATGTTTTCGGAGAAAGAGGGTTAGACTCAACAATAGATGAAGAATTCGGGTATAGACCTGACAAGGTTGAGGAAAGAGCGCGACTGTACGCCTTATCAAAGGTGGGTCAGGAGATCATAGTGAGGTATTATGACGAGATGTCAGAGAAGGTATTTGGCGTGATTAGGATGGCGACGGTTCTGGGGGAAGGAATGCCTGAGAAAACAGCTGCCAAGATCTTCATTTCTCGCGGCGTAAGAGGCGAACCTATCACACCTTTCAAGCACAGTATGTATCGACCGATGCTGTATATTGATATCAATGACGTTTGCGTGGCTTTTAAGAAATACGCAGACAAAATCCTGAAAGATGAAGTGCCAAAGGAGGAAAACAGCCTCTCACATATCGTCAACCTATGCTGGCCTGAGCCCATTACAATAATCGATTTGGCCCGAATTGCGCAGGACGCTATAGTCAGATTGACAAAAAAGAGACTTAACCCTAAGATCGAAATCATAGACCAAGGACAACCGATCTTGTATGATCCCGCAGACAAAGAGAAATTGAAGGCTGACATCAGCAAACTCAGGCGCTTCTTGGGTATGTCTGAATTGACAAGTCCTAAGAAATCTATAGAAAGAATCGTCCAAGCCTTTCTCATAGAGACTCCGGAAAATGAGGCGCCTCACAAGTGAACTTAGCGCCATCGAATAACAACCACGAGACATCAGTGACACTAGTAAAGCAGGCGCTTGGCGCCTCCAAGAATTCCGATTTCCAAAAGAAAACACTAGTGTGGATTAGCTCACTGGTTTTGGATGTCTATTTGCACAAAACGTCTAGAATTGAGATACTTAGCCAACTAGCTAAACGAGGTTGGAATGTCTATCTTGTGGGGACACGTTCTAGGAACCGCGTACAGTTCCAAAGCTCAGGAATAAGAACAGTAGCTGTCCCATCAAGAGACCGGCCTCCGATTTCAACTGCAGTTTACAATCTTGCATTGTTGTTTTTTCTTCCTTTTTACGTAACTCGAATAAGGCCAGACTTTGTTGTGCTTGAGCCAAACGAACATTTCTTCAGTTTTCTTCCCACTCGACTGTTGTGCCGTTTCAGAGGAGTTAAGACGGTTTTAGACATTCGAAGCGTACCGGTCACGAGAGACACTCAAGGATCACGTGGGTTCAGGAAAATGTTCGTCTTTGATGCTTGTATGTGCATAGCAAAGAAATCGTTTGACGGAATTACGACAATTACTCTCTCAATGAAAAACGATATTTGCAAGGGCTTTGCCATTGATAGAAGACAGGTAGGAGTGTGGTCCAGTGGGGCCTCCCCTACAGTGTTCGCACCCGAGAAATATATCGATGACGCCTCAAAGTTGAAAAGCACATTGGGATTATCCGGCAAATTTGTGATTTTCTACCATGGAGTATTGAGCTCAAAGAGAGGACTTGAAGAAAGCATAGATGCAGTTTCGATGGCAAGAAAAGAGAATCCTGAGATAGTTCTTTTCATCTTGGGAAATGGATCTACGGCTGGAAGCTTAAGGACGCTGGTTAAGAGCAGGATGGTCCAAGAGAATGTGGTGATTCATGATGGAGTAGACTACTCCGAGGTTCCGAAATATATCGCTATGTGTGACGTAGGAATCGTTCCATTGCCTGACCTGCCGTATTGGAGAAGTCAATGCCCATTAAACCTTCTTGAGTACCTTGCCATGAAGAAACCAGTTATAGTTTCTGATATCCCTGCTAATCGAGAAATTGTTGGAAATGGTAGGTTTGCTCTCTATATCTCATCGAGCAAGCCTGAGGAAATCGCGCGCGCGTTGACAAGTGCATACCTGAATAGAGAAGAACTGAAAAGAGCTGGAGAGTCCGCGCGAAACGTCGTGACTCAAAAGTACAACTGGAAGATTGCTGCAGAGTCGCTGGCGAGTTATCTGCTTTCCATAGATGCCTAGCGTGCGAATACTGAAAGGAGGAGGATAAACGAACAAGAACAAGCTTCTGGTACTTCCGCTCTCATTAGGGATATTGCTAATATTATATGCTTGGTTTTCGAGTTATCCATTGGTACTTGATTCTTCATCCGACTTTCTATTCAACCATATCTCGCTGTTCTACTGGATTGGTTTGGCTCTAACCCTTGTGTCTTTGTACCTCTTGGCAACTGTCTTCCAGAACCCCATAATTAGGTGGTTAGCAATTGTGGGGATAGTCACTGCTATGTACTCGTTATCATATTTCTACTACTTCATCCCAGGCTCCGATTCACATTATTTTCGAGGCCTTACCGAATATTCTATATCGACTGATAAGTTAGATTCTTCAGCACCGTACCATAGCTACTACCAGTGGCCCATATTCTTCATACTTAGTAAGCTGGCATTCACATTGGGGGTGGATGCGAGACTTTTCCAATTCGCACTCTACGGGGTCATCGGAATTCTTTACGCGACTCCAATATACTGCATCAGTAGCAAATTCTCAAAAGACGGTGCATTCTTGGCCGTATTATCCTTTTTCATAATTATGAGATACTATCTCAACTATCAGTTTGTACCATTCTCGCTCGCGTTTGGGCTTCTCCTTGTCCTATTCGTACTCATGGAGAACGAAATCAGGAACCGCAAGGTGTTCTTGAGCGTGACGGTCATATTCATTAGCATAACGCTTATGCATTCTTTTGTGCCCGCGCTTTTCATTTCCTACGTATTTCTGAAATACCTCTTCAGCAGGGACCGCATTTATTTTAGACTTTTCGTTCTAACACTGACTATCTACTTCACAGTCTTATTATTTCAGGCAAACATCTTCCTTCCGTATGCTATACTCCGATTATCACAGCTTCATTCATCCGAATATGTCACATTTAGTGAGGGATTGATCGTCGGTTCAGTAAACTCGATTGATGTTCTAGCTCAACTGTTCAGTCGTATTCTTTTGGTTTCGTCTGTTGCCATATCAGGTCTTGGTTTTGTGGTTCTTGTTTTGAGAAAAAGACTGCGACAAAATGATTATGTCATTTTTGTTTCAGGAGCAACTTACGCGGTATTAGGTGCAGCTTTGCCTATCCTTGGAACGCGTGCGTTTGCCTTGGTCGCCATTTCCGCAGGCCTAGGAGCAACTTATTTTCTGAAAGGAAGATTGAAGGTGCCATATCAGATTCTGTTTCTAGTGTTCATAGTTCTCACGGTTTTCGTCCCGATCCATTCTTCATTCGTCGGGACTGTTTCCCAAGTGCAGTTTCAGAGCCAGCGAGACTATGAATGCGCAGGCTTCTTGTTAGGCCATTACGACTGGAACGGAAACGGTATTGTGATATCAGACATCAGAACCACAAACTACCTGAATACAAAAAGCTCAAGTCCTACCATCACTTTTGAAAGTGATTACTCTCAATTATTCCCCAGAAACATGACGGAATATGCCTGCGTCATGTTCACAATAGGACTTGAAAAGAGCTTCCTTGCGAATAATTCCTCAGAGCATCTTTTTGATCAACTGAAGCAAAAGGACAGAGTATATGATTCGGGTTCATCCCAAATTCTAATAGAGCCCTGAGTTCGCGCGCAATATCAATATGACATTTGCAAGTGCATAAGCAAGACTTTCAGGCCTTCTCTTGACGATGCCAAAAAATGACAACGAAGCATCAACCTTACGTGCGCGTAAAGGTGTGGATATGGAAACGTGGCACCACGATTAACTGCTTGTTCTAGCAAGCAGTTCTTAAATCGAGGTAGGCTAATTCCTTACTTGGATTGGACATTTTGAATCTGAGGGGATAGAATTGGGAACGTATACGATGCATGAGGAGGCATTTGTTGATGGCGAGATTGCGTCGCGCCTGCAAATTGTTACCAAGGCCATTATTCAAAATGTTAGGAATGTGAGGTCAATATTCCTTACGGGTGGATTCGGGAAGGGAGAAGGGAGCGTGGAAGTTAAGCAGGAAAGGGAAACTAGGTTTTTCCGCGATTTCGACATCGCGGTTATTGTTGATAGCGCGCCACAAAGGGATTCATTGAAGAAGTTATATGATCAGATTTACAGATCACTGGGTTTGCCCAATCCAGAGAACAGCCTTTTTCGATTTTCCAGTTTTGTGGTGGACATAAGATTCTTGAAGAATCATGATCTCATCTACCCAGACATATGGTTCTACGATCTAAAGGTTGCAAGCAAGCTTCTCTGGGGTGAGGATATCAGAGGCTCAATTCGCACCGATAAAATGAGCATACCGCTTTCGAGTGGGCTTCGTGTGCTTTTCGAAAAAGTATGTGGATTGCTTGGCAACTTTTCCTATGGAAACCTTAAACCAGATTGTGTTCAAGAGGAAGAAGAAGAGTCTCTTATCTTCGAATGCTACAAGACATTCATTGAAATATGCACTGCGCTTTGCATTATATCGCGCAACTATGACTCCAAATACGTCTATCGAGCCAAGAATCTCCAAAACATATATCGGACAGAATTTCCAGACCTGGCTCAAGTCTTGCCTGATCTTCCAGAAACAGTGACTAAGTGCACCGATTTCAAACTTAGACCAGACTTTGACAGGATTCACGAAGATCCAGTCAAGCTTTGGTTTGATGCAAGAGATACTCTGGAAACGATTTTGTGTTGGTACCTTGAGAAATATTCTGGTCTGTCATCGACAGACTGGGATAGTTCGCAAGACCAGATCAGAGCCATATCAAAGTCCTACTACAAGCCCTTTTTGAATTCATTGATTCGCAAACGGCTTAGGTCTTCCAATGAGATAATACTTGACGTTTCTTCTCTCTTGTTTCAAGCACTTGTAAACATTGAGTACTCTTATGTCGTTACACGTCATTTTAGCAAGGCCTACATTCACCCACTACGCGATCCTAGTATAGCTCCGTCTCTGAAATTCTTCTTGGCTGGCGCAATGATACTTTTTTCACTCAACAAGGATGGGACAATCGAGAAGAGACTTCTAGAAAAAGCAATATCTCAATTGCGTTGTTGCATTCCAATCAAAGTCTCAACTCTCGACGGAGTGGGGTGGGATATCACTCGAAAGCATTTCTTGAAGGCTTACGGTCTTTATAGAGGGTACCATTTTGTCAAGTAAATGTCTAAATTCTACGTTAATGATATTGGTTGACGCTTTTCCGAAAACCTACTTCTCGCAAGACCTGACCCCTTTCATTTATTCTATGTCTCGTGATGGCTTTTCTACTCATATTGAACCTCTTTTTGCATTTGAAGGCATAGAGACAACTATGTTCACTGGAATGTGGCCCAACGTGCACAATGTGTGGACCGAGTTCCGCTACGCTTGCAAGACAACCCGCACGAAAGAGGACTGGTTGTTAGAGATTGGAACTAGAACTATGGACTTGTTGCCGAGCGACTTATTAAAGAGCAGATTGAGGTTTGCAGTTGAAAGATACCTTTTTCACAGGCTTTACAGGACTCCAAATCTTATCCCCGCTTCAGCAATGTCATACTTCGAGCCTTCTATGCCAAGGGGAATTATTGAGAGCAACGCTCTCGACGGTGTTAAAACCGCCTTTGATTTCTTTCGAAGAGGGGGAATCAGGTTCGTTTTTATCGAGCCATGGATTTCAGGGGATTCGGGAGTTCTGGGCAAAGTGAAAAAAGAAGTCAAAGCGAACCACAAATTCCCTTTTTGGTACATCAAGTTGAACAATCTTGACCACTTGGGTCACAAATTCGGTCCTGTTCCATCAATGTTTCGAGATGGGCTTGCAGAAACGGACTTCTACGTTGAACAAGTTGTCACTTTGTTGCAGAAGGAGAATCCGAAACTGAATGTGCTAGTTCTGACAGATCATGGGATGAGCAAAGTGAATCGATCCGTGGACATATTGCAGGATCTTAGACAGTTGAAATCAAGAATGTACCAAGACTATGTTCTTTTCGTCGATTCAACTATGGTCCGGTTCTGGTTTTTCGATGACAGAGCGAAACAGGAAGTGTGTGATTTTCTATCCCAAACAAACTTTGGGCATATTCTGAATTCGAAGGAAAAAGAGTTCCTCAAGATTCCGTCGGACCCGAGATACGGCACGTTAATATATGCGCTCGATGAGGGTTATGTTTTCCACCCGTGCTTTTTCCATTCAAGATCTCTGATGAAAGGAATGCATGGATATGCTTATCCGAGGACCTCTGAGGCCGTCCCTATGCTGATAATGAACGCAGAAATGGCCAGAAGAACTATTCTGGACGAAGGCATCGACTATACAAAAATACTGCCACTCCTGATGAATTCCCTTTGTCCAGGGATTTCAGCAAGCAATATCATGGGCGGGTCAAACTTGTGATATGGGTGCTGGCTTCTGGCCTTCAATTGCAGCAAAACGAGGCCTCTACAAATGTTAATGAAAGCTCAGGCCTTGAGGAATGAGGTTTATGGATATGCTTGATTGTTCCGTAATTGGAGATGTTCTGATTGATGTAGTTGTTCACGGCAAGTCGTACTTGGGAAATCTTGTGCCAAGTGGTACGTCTTATTGCAGTTTTGCAAAGATTGAATTTGGGGGTTCTGGAAACGTTGCCGTTGGCCTTTCAGCGCTTGGAGGAAGAGCCGCCTTTGTAGGCAAAGCCGGTAATGATTTTTTTGGTAAGCTCTATGTTGAGGATTTGAAAAAAAGAGGCGTCATACCTAGAGTGGTTCTTGACAGATATCTTCCAACAGGGGTAGTCATAGTATTTCTAGATCAGCAAAAAGAAAGATCCTTTCTTGTCTTCCGCGGAGCCAACGACGAAATGTCTCCGAAAGAAGTTGAAAAAGCTTCTTCCGAAATCAAGAGATCAAGATACATGTATTTTTCAGGCTACTCTCTAATCAATCGTCCTCAAGAAGAAGCTATCCTCTGGGCCGTTGATTTGGCAAGAAAGCATAAGTTGAAAATAGTTTTTGATCCTGGGGCCCACAATATTGTGAAATCCAAAAAGAGACTTTTCACAAAACTGCTGAGTTTTTGTGACGTTTTCTCGCCGAACCTTGAAGAAGCGTCAGCTATAACAAGCACGACGCGCTTCGAAGACATCGTCGAAAAGTTGAGAGAGAAAGTTCCATTCACAGCTTTGAAACTGGGCAAGGATGGTTCTCTCCTTATTTCAGGGAAAGAGACTGTTACGACACAAGGTCTAAAAGTCCGATGTATGGATACAACTGGCGCTGGAGACGCCTTCATAGCAGCGATAATCTACGGTTTAAGTCGAAAGTTACCTCTGGCTATGATAGGTCGAATGGCAAATTGGTTTTCCGCGCAAGCGGTCACTCAGATGGGCTCACGAAGCTTTCCCTCAAAATCAAGAATCTTGCATTTTCTGGATAACAATTCTGATTCCTGATAGCGGGCATGAGGCTGTCCGCCTACCGGATCAAGCGCGCGGAGATGAAAAAGGAAGAGCCACAGCGCGCGACAAAGAAAACTGAAAATTCTTTCAGACTCGCTTACGAAAATGTTCCATACTATCACGAGTCATTCAACAAAGCATGCTAAAATCTGTGACAACAAATCCGAGCCGAGTTCCTGAGCGCGTGCGACCATTGTCTGAGTGTTTGACTCTGCATTATAGGCCAAATAAATAAGGAGCTGGATATGAATTGGGAGCCATAGGTGGCGTCGTCGGCAATTCCGATAGGCATGTCCTAAGAAAGATGAGTGACATACTCTGCCACAGGGGAAACAATATTGAGGTCATTTCTGATCCAGAAGCCTGCTTCTTCAGTCGTTCATCTTCTAACGATCTCTGGTCTGGCTGTTTCAGTGAGGGGAACCACATGGTTGCTTACGCGGGGGAGTTGTACCAGAAAGAATCCGCCAGCGCAGATGCAGCGAGAAGAATGGCGCAGTTTCTCGTTTCGCCTGACAGAATTGAAGTCACCGATCCTGGCATCCTGTTAAACGGAGTTTTCGCGTTTGCCTTGTACGATTCCAAGAAAGGTCGATTGGCTCTTGCAAGAGACTATGCCGGCTACTGCCCACTCTATTACTACTGTCTAGACGATCGGATCTTTTTTGCATCAGAATTGAAGTCAATCTTGGCCTGTCTGGATGTTCCTCCGAAGCTTGATCGTGAGGTATTGGCTCGGTATCTCCAGTATGGTCACTGTCCAGGACTTAGAACGCTCTTCAAAGGAATTCGCAGGGTCCCGCCGTCCTCAATATTGCTTTTTGATTTAGAGCGTCAATCAAAGTCTCTCTATCCTTATGGTACGATCAGCTACACTATGACAACTGGTCTTCATGAAAAAGAACTCTGCAGAAGAATCTATGAGAAACTTCGGGACGCGGTTGCCCTTCAAACTAGACTGGGTAAATCACCCTTTGGCGTTTTTCTTAGCGGAGGCGTGGATTCCAGCTTTCTGGCGGCCGTTCTCAGTCAATTGGAGCACGAAAATGTTGTTGCATTTACGTCGGTGTATTCGGAAGAGGAATTGAATCAATCAACTGCTAAAACAGTAGCAGATACACTCGGAATAGAGCATGATCCCGTGCTTGTCAAACATGAAGACGTAATTCCTGTTGCAAGGAAGGTAGCTTACATATTCGACGATTTAATCGGCAACCCCAACTCGCTTGTACCAGGTTTCCTCCTAACACAAGAGGCATCAAAGAGAGTGAGGGTAGTATTCACGGCTGATGGTGCAGATATGCTTTTTCATGGGTGGTTTGACGGAGCACAACGAATACGGAGAATTGAAAATCTCAGAAAAGTTCCGACATGTGTGAAGTCTTCATCGTCGGCTATTCTGAAGCAGGTTGTCATATTTCAAAAAGTACATCTCCGACATACAGACCGTATGAGAAGGTTTCCCTATTTGCGCGCTGAATATTGGGAGGAATTGCTGAAGGCTTCCTTGCTAAGAGAAACCGACGGGACTTTGGAGAGCGCCTTGGCTGGAATTTCTGACCGCTACTTCAGGGCTGAGGAAATGCCCATTCTGCTAGGCGAGAAGATGGAGAACCTAGAAAGATCCATGTGGCATGAAATCCAGACTTATTTCCGTATTCCAGATACCACGTACACGAATCAAGTCTATCATTCTTTTGAGTCAATGATGCACACCGATGACAACGGTCCTTCATTCAACGAAAAGTTATCAGGGTATTTCGGTCTCATTAGTCGCTTACCCTTAAGAACTGATTTCAAATTGCTCCAGTTTGCAGCAAGCATTCCAATGCATTTGAAACAACCGAGGATAAATCCTACCGAGACAAAATACATATGGCGAAGAACTGCCGCCCTGTGTACTTCTCTTCCCAAAACAGTAGTTAAGTCTTCCCATCGTGGTATGTCTCTAAACCCCATCACAAAGTGGCTTCTTTCGGACTTGCGTGACGAAGCTGAGGGTCTTGCACTTGGTTCTATGGATGAGCTCCGTTTGAACAAGCGATATGTTGCTGAGAGTCTGCGAAAAGGAAGCGGGTACCAAATCAGGATTCTGCTTATGCTGTCTTTGTGGTACGAGCATTATCGGAAATTTCTGTCTCCATAGTACTTTTCGGTTGCTTTTTTAAGAAGGATTGTTCTCTAGACTGCACAGCTATAGAATGAAGAGCTTGAGCAAAGAATTTTATGCAAGATACTCAGAGAAACCATTTCAGTACCTCCCAGTCGACCTGCTAGGTAACTTGTCCAATCACAAACAATGGATCTAGTAAGGAGTCGTATTCATGCCGGGAATATTCGGATGTGTTAATAGGGACGGTCGTCCAGTTGCCAGAAAATTGGCAATCGAAGCGGCAAGCTGCATGAAACATGAAGAATGGTACGTGGATGAATGGGTCTTGGACCCGTGCCTTCTGGGAACGGTCGAACCAGACTTTCTGCACCATGAATACAATTTGGCAGAGGACGACGAACGTTCCTTGATCGCTGTCTCCAAGGGGAATATCTACAATAAAGACGAGCTAAGTGATGCTTTTTCGATTGCAAAAAGTTCTTCTTATGTGAATGACACGTCATTTCTAGTAGATATTTACAAGAAGAAGGGCGAGGAGTTTGCCAAGTATATCAACGGACTCTTCGTTTTCGCAATCTACGACAAAGAGGCAGGCCGACTCTCAGTTGCAAACGATAGATATGGGTTCTATCCGTTGTTTTACTCTGATAATGAGAAAGTTTTTGTTTTTGCGTCAGAGGCCAAAGCTGTCACAAGACTCTCTGAGTCAGGTCCTGTTCTGAACAAAGCGGCGGTCCCTGAATTCTTCACTTTTTCGTTTCTGTTAGGCGACAAGACCTTCTTCAAAAATGTGCAACGAATGCCTCCGGCCTCCATAATAACCTATAACCATGGAACCAATTCAACTCACCGAAGGCAGTATTGGGAGTTCAATATCCAACAGAAAAAGATCGAGGCATCAAAAGATTGTCTGAGAGAATTCTGCAGGATCATGAGAAAGGCAGTCGCGCGTCAAGTGCAGGATAGAAAGCAAGTAGGGGTTTTTCTAAGTAGCGGTTTGGATTCTAGGTTCGTGGCAGCATTCGCTCATGAAACTGGTGTTCCAATAATAACTTACACATTTGGAACTAGGAATTGCCTTGCACAGAAAATTGCCGCAGAAGTTGCAGAGAGACTTGGGGTGGAAAACGTGTTTTTCGAGATTCCCTCCGATTTCATAGCAAAATACGCCGCGGAAATCGTATATAGAGGCGATGGCATGATCAGGATACGTGATTGTCATTTCATTTCTTTTCTCAACGAGATAAGAAAAAGAACTAGCACGGTTCTCCTAGGTGTCTTCGGAGGGGACCTTTGCTGCCCTCTATCCTTCAGTAAGAGGCTGTTAGGCCTGAAGACGCGGAAAGGAATAGTTGACTATCTGACTAGAAGATACACAACAGTGCTTCCGATTGAGGAACATCGCAACGCGTTCACTGACTTCTTCTGGGATGAGACAAAAGGGTTAGTACAAAGTGAATTCTGGGAAACGTTCGACAAAACTCCGGAATTGGCTTCGCCTGCAGACATCGCAGATTACTGGGAGTATCGCAACAGAGAACCAAACTACATTTTCCACCTCTTTCAACATATAAACTGGTATCTTGAAACGCGCAATCCCTTCTTGGATAACGACCTAGTTGATTTTCTAGCCTTCAGGCTGCCAGTTGAGTTAAAGTTCAGAGAGATATTCAATATCAAGATTGATGAGGTATTCTTCCAGAAAGCGATAAACTATTGTTTTCCGTCGCTTGCTAACATAAAGACTTCCCATGGAAATGTTCCACCGGATTCTTCTTTTTCGAGATTCCTAGCAGGAGAAGCAGGTTTATTCATCCGCAAGAGAGTTGGGAAGGTTCTAGCACATCTCTTTCCTGGAAAAGAACTTCTCCCTTCGGCAGATTTTAGAGCATATGAGAAATGGATTAGAACAGGCTCGAGACAGTACGTACAAGATGTTTTGTCGGATTCCCGAACTCTCAATAGGGGGGTATTTAGACCTGAATACATTCGAAGAATACTTGAAGAGCACATGGTCGGTGGCAAAAACCATGAACAACTAATTTGTGATTTGGTCAATTTCGAGCTGATGAACAGGATGTTCTTTGAGTCGGTAAATGAAAAGAAAATGTAGCGCGCACGCTTTGTAAAGGAAAAACCTGTACGTCGCCAAACGTGCCGGTGCCCATCTACGACCTGAGTACAAACTACGCCTACGTTTCAGTTGAGATGCACTTCCAGAAAGAGTTGAAGCTTTTTCTCGGCAGCCTCTTTCGCTCCAAACTCGCTTTTTTTCTTGAGCATTCTCTTCATTTTGTGGCATTAAGACTCTCTCGATGTGTACTGACTACAACTTTATCTGGGTCGAAGTTCTATTGGAAAATCACTTGGGGCTATACAATGGCTATTGATGAAGAGAACGTGTCAAGGATACTGTCCGTGCTATCTCATCCTCTTAGAAGAGAGATTCTCCTTGACTTGAGTGAGAAGAAAGAGCGCTCCTTCACGGACTTGGCAAACACACTGAATGTGGACACGGGCAAATTGAGCTTCCACATTCGAAATTTGGCAGCTTTCATTGAACAGACGAATGCAGGCAAATACAGATTGAGCAGAGTTGGCGAAAATGCTGTAGTTTTGATTAGGGACCTCGAAGCTTGGTCAGTAGAGGTTGACGTTGCAAAGAAGACCTCGACGCTTCAAATAGCAGACTGGAGGGGGCGAGCTACTGCTTTCCTTGTGGACCTTGGGCTTGCATTTACGGTTTTTGCGTTTTTGCCGAGCGCTTTTCTGTTGCTTACTTCTGGAGGCACGTTTTTTCAGTATTTCAACATCGTCATTTTCCTCATCCTTCTTTGGGTGTACTTGACTCTTCTGGAAGGGTTCGCAGGACAAAGCTTGGGAGAACGAGCAGTTGGGTTGAGTGTTGTATTGGTAGATGGGAAGAAGTTGACTTATGAACATGCTGCTGTAAGGAATTTTGGGAAGGTTTTCTTGTTACCTCTTGACCTTTTTCTCGGAATCAAATTAAAAGACAAAAGATACTTGAGGTATTTTGAAAAGTTTTCTGGAACGACCGTAATAGACTTGCGGAAATCTCCAGAGAATGCACACGCGCGTGAGAACGAGGCTAACGTCGAAACAGTTCCTTTAGAGAAGTTGACTAACTCGTGAAGTGGTCTTCTTGGAAGGCATTAATAGTTCACGGTGACTGCCCTTTCGACCTCGTGAGACGCCCGCGCTTCGTGCTCGGCACAAGTCAACTCTTGGTTAACCGCTCACGTTGCAAACCCGCGGCTGTTAACTGGAAATTAAGGGCGTGATGTAAGTCAGGTAACGCTTCAGGTTTTAGAGCTTCAAGAACTGCATTTTCAATCCCTTAGTTTGAAAGAATTGACTAACTGGTAAAGTCTGGCTCTCCAAAACCGTTAAGAGCATTAGAAGGAGTCTCTGGTCGCATGTGAGAGCAACATGAAAGGAAGAACCAAAGCAGTTCTCAAGAAAATATTGACGGCCATCGTCGTCTTGTCCGTCTTAGGTTTCAGCTCTAATTTGGCTTTAGGTTTCGCCTCGACTCAGCCGACCAGCGGCATCCTAAGTGTTCAAGCGAAATACTGGAGCGGGACAGCTTGGATTAACATCAACGTTCAAGTCTCTGTTCATGGAGTGGCAAACTACACGCCATGCGTCTACGTCGTTCCCTTTTGGGTCAACTGGAGCATCACAGTGCCGCAAACGTACAACGGCCATGTTTTCACCTCATGGACCGACGGCGTGACAGGCATGCCCAGGTATTTTGTTCTCACGCCACAAGCTTCAAGCCTCACTGCCATCGCCTACTATGGGTCGCAACCACCACCCCCTCCAACTCAGAACTTGATCATCGGAAGATACGCGATTTTCGATTATGCTGGATGGTCAGGAAGCCCTGCGTCCTACGTGAAATACAGTGACATGGCGCAGACTCACTACGATGGACCGTCGCCATCACTATTCCACACCATAAGAACAAACTATTCGGTATTAGTCTATCGAAACGTAAGAGAAATCTATGGCAGCTCATCTGAATACTCCACGTTCGTCGCAAACAAGTGGCTGCTCAAAGACGCCTATGGAAGATACGTCACTCACTCGAAAACTAACTATATCATAGACATCGGAAGCCCGGGTTACCAGCAATGGGTAGCAAACTGGATCGCTAACTACGTGAAAAGCCGCGGTTACGACGGAGCCATGCTCGATAATGCCATGTACGTTCTTGAAGGCAACTGGTGGTATGGCCTGTCAGCGGAACCGATGAATCCGAGGCACAGTCCCCTGTCACCCTTCACGGACGCTGAAGTCGTGGCCGCACACAACACAATCTACGACGCAGTGAAAGCGAAACTGGGAAGCGGCAAGACAGTAGTGGCCAACGGAATACACAGCGGCGGGAAATACTTTACCTTCAGTACTACCAGCTACAATTCTCTCATAAGCCATTTAGACGGCTTCATGAGTGAAGGCTGGCTGTCCAACTGGGAACAAGCAATACCGTACTACACTGAAAAAAGGTCAGGAAACCCCCAGTACAACTGGGTAGACAGCGTGAACATGGTTCAACAGATCAACAGTCAATTCACGGGCAAAACCATAATTCTGGCCGCCTTGTGCGCAGACAATTGCCCATGGGGTCCATCTAGTCCACTGACAACCACGGCTCAAAAACAGCAGTACTGCATCTTCAACTACGCGTCGATGCTCCTCGGAGTCTCCACCAAGAACCGCAATTACATTGACCTAGGATGGTGGGGAGACCAAAACATGGCGTACCTTTGGAAACTGAACCTCGGCACTCCAACAGACAACTACTACCAAGACTCTAACGGCAACTACGTCAGACAATTCACCAATGGAGTAGTCACCGTCAACCCAGGAACAAGCACCAGAGGAAGCATGGCACCACACACGGCAACAATCAAGACCTACAGCTAAGAGAGAGCTCGCTAAAGTTCCCAATTTTTTCTGAGAACCTTTGGATTTACAGTATAATACCTGAAGGATTTTTGCGGTGTTAAGAGAAACGGTAAATCTTACAATCGTCTTAGCACGTTTGTGTAAGTTTTGAGATTTTTGATAGAAAGAAGTCACGCAATGACGAATTGGCTCCATCGTAACCTTGAACACCAGCGCGATGGTATGGATATTGTTTTACGTTGTGGGTGCTCAGGCCATGTTATGAACGCCTTCGTCGGTTTGGATTTGACGCGCGCCACAATCCTAGATCCTCATGGGAAGATAGTTAGTCAGACGAGAATGAACAATGAGAGGAGTGCTTTCGTATCTGAGCCATTCCAACGTGGACCGCGTCGCTATGGAATCTTCCAACTAGGTTGCGTCGCTGTACAGGCAGCTGGTGAAGAGAGGCTACAGCATGTCTGTCTCGCATCCTAAGAAGACGCGGTACATCGCTGAGGCGAGGATTAAAAGCGATAGCATAGACTCTAAGGCGCGCGCAGATGTATTCGAGGTGCTGAAGCGCCTAGCCCCGCGCTAACCATTATATCCCACCTAGGCAGAAAAGAGGAAAGACGAAGGAGGCATGACAAGAGTGACCAGGTTTTCCCGTGTTCTCGTTGCAGGTGGGGCGGGCTTCATAGGCAGTCACATCGTCGACAAACTTCTACATCAAGACATAGAAGTCACTGTCTTAGACAACCTCTACACCGGGCGAACAGAAAACATTGAACACTGCAAAGGTAGCCGAAATTTCCGCTTTGTCCGGGGAGACGTTCGAAGCTTCAACTTTGTCAAACGTTTGGTCAAAAACGTAGATGCCGTTTTCAATGAAGCCGCAGTGGTCAGCGTGTCTCGTTCTCTCGAAAACCCTCTTCTGGCAAACGAAGTAAACGTGGGTGGAACGTTAAACCTCCTTAAGGCGTCCCTTGATTCAGGAGTGAAACGCTTCGTCCAAGCTTCTTCAGCTTCGGTTTATGGTAACACTGAGGCACTGCCAGTAGACGAAAGCATGGCACCAAACCCTGTTTCACCCTACGCCGCCGCCGAACTAGCAGCAGAAAACTATGCAAAAGTCTTCCATCGTGCGTACGGACTCGAAACAGTCTGCTTGCGCTATTTCAACGTCTACGGCCCCAGACAGACCTTCAGTATCTACAGCGGTGTTACTACCATCTTTCTTAACCAGTTGTCTCAAGACCAGCAGCCAATAGTTTTTGGGGATGGAAATCAAACTCGAGACTTAGTCTACGTTGAAGACGTGGTCAAAGCCAACATGCTCGCCCTGAACACCGAAAAAGCAGTGGGCGAAGCACTCAACATTGCAACCGGCATACCCCACACAATAAACGAACTCGTTCAGAAAATCCAAGAAAGACTGGGTAAGCAACACCTGACGCCTATCTACAAGAGTCCCAGACAAGGAGACATCAGACATAGCTATGCTTGTATCGAAAAGGCAAAGAAAATGCTCGGATACAAACCAGAATCTTCTCTAGATCAAGGAATAGCCAAACTGGTCGAATGGTACCAGCAAAAAAAAGAAAAACTGACAACAGCGCGCGATACCTTATAGAAGAATGCTTCACGCACTTTCAAATATCCCTTGCGCGCGCATGTTGAGTCTTCTTCCATAACTTACTTCTATAACGAGATTTAGTAATCTATAAAAGCGTTTATTTCAATATAGAACCATGAGAGAATGGGGCAAGATGAGGAAGTCACTATCTACTTTGATGTTATTGATTCTCCTAGTAGGTAGCTTTGGTTTAGCCTTTAGAATTGAGGCTGCAACACCCGCCCAATATTTCCGACCGCATGATGAATCTCCGACTGGCTACTTCACTCTATTCAAGAATTTATGTGATGCCCATCCAGGGCAAGCTGATTATGTATCAATCGGCAAATCATATCTAGGCAAAGACATCTGGATGTTTCGAATCGGCAACCCCAATGGCGGTAGAATCTGCTGGACTGCAGCTATACACGGTTGGGAAGACATGGGTACAGAAGTCATGTATCTCTACGCAAAATGGCTTCTTGAAACCAATTCGACAGAGACAAACAACATCCTCAGCAACAACTATGCACTTTTGATTCCGATTGTGAATGTTGATAGGCTGGCAAAAAACAACGCTAACTACTCATCTTGCAGCATTGGCGTAAACTTGCTCCGAAATTTTCCGACCAAATGGAGTTACGTCAGTTGCGCTCAAGGAGAAGCAAACAACGATTACCATGGGCCTTCTCCGTTGAGTGAATCTGAAGCGATCGCCGTACATTCAGTCTTTGAGACTTATCGACCAATCTTCTATTTAGACGCCCACTACGGCGGAGGAGGAGTAACTGGCACAGGCATGTGTTACTCCACGATAGCGCAACCAAACGGTTCATACGTTGGAAAACCTATGGCTAACGAATTCATCACTAAATACAGAGACTTGGCAAAAACGCATGGCGTCCCCTCATACTGGTTTTCAATGAATGCGCCTGCCAGCGGTTTCCCCAGTACAGACGCCAATGCACTTGGTGCTACAGCCCTTCTCTTAGAAGTCGCAGGCGAAAGTCCATCAGGTGGGCTTTGTTACAATCATGAGGCACCAGGACAATCCTTAGAGGACATTCAAACCTTCTGGTTCCCAAAATGCCTACCAATATTCTTGGCTATGAATTTGCTGAGTGCGCCCAACCACACTCTGCCGGACCTTGTAACCTTCGCGAGAGCCTACGGCTCCAAACCAAACGATGCAAACTGGAACTCAAATTGCGACTTGAATAACGACGGCCAAGTCAACTTAGGAGATCTTATGATCTTGGCAACCGCGCGCGCTAAAAACTGACTATTGGTAAGGACTTAGCGCGCGCTAAGGCTCTTTGTGTAGTGTTGAAAAGTCCACTATTTGTTGCAAATGTCTTTACGTGCGCTAGGGTGAAACTGTTCAAGCATTAGAGGCGTCAGTTTCTTAATAATGTTAGGATAACCCCTGACAGCATGTCTGAGCGGATTCTCGCGCGCAGAAGAAGAAATAACACCACCACCGTCAGGCATCTAACCATCTACTTCATGGATCTAAAAGCATTTTGGGCATTCGCACCAAGAACGGCGAGCCTAGGTGACCTCTGCCTTGTACGATGCTAATCGATCTATCGATCCAAGCGAAACGAAATGTGGATTTGGAGACCGTAAGCTATTTGTCCCTCTCGAATCAATTGTTTCATGCGTGACCATTATGGCATGTCACGTGGATGACGCTAGTCATTTGCGAATCGACTCGGGAAGGTGAAAAGGGCTCTGTACACAGGTCTGGCAAGTCTTATTTCTCTGGCTTACGACAAATTTACCGGAAGGAACCTCCACGGTTGCAGAAACATTCTTGAAAAGACCCAGTGGATGAAGACGGAGGAATTGCGGCAGCTGCAACTGCTGAAACTCAAGGTTCTCTTGAGACACGCTTACGAAAACGTTCCATACTATCATGAGTCGTTCAAGAAAAATGGTTTTCGCCCAGATGATCTGAACAGACTGGAGGACATCCACCGAGTTCCTGTTCTAAAAAGATCCGAGTTGCGGTTGAAATCCACCGAGCTCCTGGCTCGGAACGCCAAGAAAGCAGATCTGGTTCCCTGTGAAACTAGTGGAACGACCGTGACCTCCGTGAAATTCTATCAAGACAAGACGGAGGCAACTTGGGACATGGCAGCTGAACTCCGTGGATTTGGCTGGGCCGGATACAAGACTGGAGCCAAGCTTGCATTCGTACGCCGCATCCGACCAGGCGACGTATTGGCCAGTGCGAAATTCAAGCTTGAGTGTCTCGTGAACAGATGGAAATTGCTCAATGCCTACTATCTGTCAGAGAGATCGATGGCATCATTCAGCTCAAAGATGCACAAATTCAAGCCGGAGTATGTCCTGGGCGCTACGGCTCCGATAAACATATTTGCGGTTTTTTTGCTCGGGAACAGTCAGTATAAGATACGCCCGAAAGCCGTCTTCACTTATGCCGAGACGTTACTTCCTCATTATCGAAGAACGATTGAGGAAGCTTTCAAATGTAAGGTACACGACGTTTATGGAAGCTCAGAGATGTTTCACGTTGCTGCTCAGTGCGGGTGGCATGAGGGTCACCATATCACAGAGGAGAATGTTCTTGTTGAGACTGAGAAAGACGGCGAAACGGCTGTCCCTGGAGAAGAAGGAAAGGTACTGCTGACGAATCTGAATGGTTTTGCGATGCCGTTCATCCGATATGACATCGGTGACAGGGGAAAGATGTTTGCTGATGAGTGTTCTTGTGGCAGGGGGCTCCCATTGTTCAGACCCATCGGAAGGACTAATGAATACTTTGTTCACAGCGACGGGACCTTCTCTTTATTTCATGACCTGAAGACCGTTTTCGAGAATTTGCCGATAGAAGATTACCAGATCGTGCAACCAAGCTATGATGAAATAATCATAAGAGTGGTCAAGAGGGCAGGCTACACGCAAGCCCACACGGACTTCATACTGAGGAACATAGGCAAACGCATCGCAGACATCGCCAAGGTGAAAGTTGAATTGGTTGATTCACTGCCGATGACTGGTTTTGGCAAAATACCGCATTTCGTCTCAAAAATCCCAACTAGATACACATAGCTAGCACGAAGGAAGATTACGTGTACACCGTAGTGGCACTACGGTCGGCGAAAGGCATCATCGCGGTTAAGCTTCAATTGTGTCAGATGCGTGTGAACGATAATGGCATGTTTGTTCTTTCAGTATGCTAGCGCCTACGACTGTTCAAGATTCTTTTGATGTGGTTTTTGCTGTCCACCAAAACAATCTTCGGGTTAGCCGATTCTGACTCTTCGATTTCCGTGAAGGCAAAAACCGTCACTTTGTCACCGACAACGCTGTATCTGGCTCCACCTCCGGTGACACGCACTGTGCCAGATTTCGGTTGTCCCCTCATCACGTAAGTCTCGTAGCGGTTGCCATTCGTGAAGTTTGCAACCAAGACTTTTTCGTATTCTTTGATGCCCGCAGCTTTCATTATATCTTCGTCAATTTCGATGCTGCCTTCATATTCAAGAGACGTCTCAGTGATCGTGGCAGAATGGATTTTAGATTTCAATACCTCATACTTCATAAGAAACCATCTGATCCAAAGTTCTTAAGGTTTTTTGTGTTATGTACACTATAGCGCGCATGCTTGTTCCGAAATTGGCCTAAAATGGTTTTTATTCGCCTTCATGATCTAGAGACGGCTTTGGGCTCCCTATCTGTTCTTGATTTCTCTGGGTATCTTGTCCTCCTCGAACACAGGAGAAACGGGCAGAGCGGAATTAAAACCATTTTTAACCATTTTAGGAACACGCATGCGCGCTATTACATCAAAACATTTTGCGCGTGCACACCGAGGACACGACATTGGGCACGAACACGTTTCGCTGCACAAAACTGTGCACGGCTGTGCCATGGACTTTTCCATTGGCGCGAACAGTTGAAAAGCGCGTGTGCAGAGCTGTGCACAACTGATTTCGCCGGTTCGCGCCGAAAGGAATCTGGCTGTCGACTCTTGGGTGGACGACAACGGCATCGTGTGGAATGGCTTTTTAACATCAGACCTATACTTCCCCCGTGTCCTGTGCTGCTCCAGACTAGCGCGCGCCCTCAAAGATATTATTGAAAGGCTGCAGGAGAAGGTCCCAGTTGCAGCTCTGAAGCTAGGCGGGAACGGTTCCGTGCTCATCACAAAGAAGGAGACGGTGAGGACGTATGCTTACCGAGTAAAATGCGTGGATACGACAGGGCCAGGTGACGCGTTCACTGCCGCCCTTATCTATGGTTTAAACCGTGGCTTTCCTTTGGAAAAGATGGGGCTCCTCGCAAATTGGTTTGCTGCACAGACGGTAATGCAGCTTGGATCTAGAAAATTCCCGCCAAGATCAGGAATTCAAAAGCTTCTGGACGGCTTGTAAATGGAAACCAATGTTGATTGACTCGTCTCAATGAAGCGTCACCACTCCTTAGCGAGGAAGATTCGTGAGGAACATTTCAGTTTGAGTTTACGCACTTGAAAACAAGCACGATCGGTCTCTGCGGCGTTCGGCATTAGCTAGGAGTCAGTACTTCTCCAGTTTGGGGCTGCAGCGTTATAGTGCCCGTTACGCTGTTTCCGTCCAAGTTCGTGTACGTTCCAGTTAGGGCGACCGTGTACGCCGTATTGGTCGGGTTCACGAGCACTGTTGCGTTTGTGAAGTCGCGTTGGTAAATGTGTGTTCCATTTACTTGTTGATAGCTGCCCTTGGGGCTGCCGATGTTTAGGCTGAATATGGAACTCTGGAACAGAGCTAACCTTGACAGCGTGTTTGAAAGCGCGAGATATAGACTGCTTGAGTCTAGTCCGAGCAAAGTTGACGCGAACCCGAAACGCGTCATCTGGTTGACCGTGCACCCAGTTGGCAGGGGGTTGTCTCCGTCCAGATCTACGAAACATCCAGGCACGAACATTTTGCTGTTGTTTCCTTTGATGAAGGTGTTCTCCAACTCGACAAGTCCGTTCAAACTGTTTTTCCAGCTTGTTTCACTGTACCATGTTGGACTTTGATAGTTCCACCACCACATCTCACCCATCACTCCATTTAGATCACTGTGAGCGAAGAGGTAGTTGTACCCAGACTTTCGCGATTGCCATCGGTCTCCGTTTAATATTCCGTTTGTAACGATGACGTAACCTGCGCCGTACCTGTTGCGGATCTCGTTGTATATGCTGACAATTGCATCTTGAACCTGCTGATCCGTCCAACTGGTTCCGGTTCTAGGATTTATCGGCGTGGCTGATGAATCCCACCATATTTCGTACGTGTAAGCTTTGAAACCTTCGTCAAGAAACGTCCCGTTGTACCCGTGTCTGATCGTTTCATTGTAGACCCAGTCTGCCAACCAACTTTGATAATCGGGGTTTCCGATGTCAGCCATGCGATACGATGTTCCATAGGTCGTGCTGTAAACGTAGTTGCCATTTGCGTCTTTTAGGATCCACCCGTGTGAGTCAAAATAACTGTACTCTGGCGCACCTGTGGAAACTTTGCGGAGGTTCCTGTACACGAGTCCGAGGAAACCTGGATCTATCGAGTGTATTGCTTGCATGACGGTGGCGCTCGCGTCGTAATGAATCTGGAAGCAGTCAGTGTAATCCGCGTACTGTTGTGCAGTTATTCCGCTCTTGTAGGCGGTGTATTGGTGTATCTTCAATGAAGCAGAGAATCCGCTTCCTGGGTTCGCGATGTTTCCCGTCGACGAGATAGTTGCAGTCTGGTTTAACGCAGAAGACGCTGATGAGACCATTAGGCTTAGCGACAACAGCGTGGTGACGATGAGTAGGTGGCAAGTCTTCACGGTGTAGTCTCCCCGGACCCCCTGTAAGTAATATGATATCGCACGAATTAATATATACTTTTCGGAGAAGGAAAGACGAGCAGCGCGCGCGTGACTGTGGATGATCACACGCAAACGTTCATATGAATGAAACGTGAAAGGCGCTACATCAAGAACTCGGTAAGAACCTTATGGAAGATTCTTATAGAGGTAAATGACCTAATCGCTTAAAGGGTTGAAAGAGAAGTTTTTATCTCAGCACGCGTGTAGATCGATGGATCATTTAGCGGCTAGTGGGAGACAAGAGACGCCGAGAAACGATCTGGAGAGGTTGTGGTCTTGAAAGCATTTCGTAGGTTAAGATGTAAGGTATTCATAGTTTGGGTAGTAGTGGGGATGCTGCTCTGGAACTCCTTCCTGTTTGCTATTTCGATTAATCCGACGTATGCGTCAACGGGCGGAAATCTGACTTGGGATTGGACTACCGATCTTGGCGCGTATCCTACGTCGGCGAGAGCATGGCCGTCTAAGACTAACATTGGACCTCTAGCCGTGGACGTTAACAACGATGGAAAAATGGAGATCATCGTGACCGGAGGCAAGGAGGACATCACGGAGACCATCAACGGCACCGGCGTAATAGGCACAGTGACTTGCCTGAATGGAACAGACGGGACCGTGCTTTGGCAGGACCGAACAAACGGGAGCAAGATATGGCAAGAAGATGTGAACGGAAACATCCGATGGCAAAGGAGTTTCAAGGGCGGTATTGGAACTCACAGCCCGTTCGACATCGTGGACATAAACAAGGACGGAATCCCTGAGATAGTCATCGCCGCAAAGTATCCGTTGGTTCTGTTCGGCAACAACGGCAGCGTGTGCTGGACTCGCGAGGATGTGCTCGCTTACGGTCACTATCCTGCAGTCGCTGACATAGATGGAAATGGATACTGCACGCTCTTCTTCACAGGCAGCGACGGCCCATACACGGAGCAAGGAGGTTTGATCACCTCTTTGTGGTATAACGGTTCGATACGTGCTCAAACTTACAGTTGGCATCCTTGCTGGGGAGGCCTTACTGTGGGTGACGCGAACTTCGACGGCAAATTCGAGTTGTACCAAGGAGACAGAAGTATATACTACGATGATCCCCCAGATCCTTACAAACACGGCGGTATGGGGGTTCAAGTAGTCGACGCAAAGACGCTGCAACCGCTTTGGAACGACGCAGACGTTCTCGTCAGCAGTCACATTCCAATCCTCGCCGACATCAACAACGATGGTTTTCTTGAGATAATCGTTGGTGATCAAGGGAGTCAAGGGTTGGCGGTTTACAATTATGACGGAACCGTCTGCACGACCGGTGGCATTTATAGAAAAGCCCAAGACTTGGGTCTCTACTCGCATTCACAACCTACTGTGTATGACGTTGACGGCGATGGAAACCTTGAGATAATAACAAACAACAACGAACACAACGTAGCCTCCATGTGCCCGAAAATCTGGGACCTGGTGCAATGGAAACTCGAGGCGACCCTCAACATCACGAGCGAACAGCCGCCGAAAGTCGGTGCTGTAATGCCTGACGGTAAGATGGATATCATTGCGGCCTCAAACATGTATAACAACGGATCAATCGCGCCCGGCAACCAGCCGGGCACGCTGTACATCTTCAACAGCACGTACCAAGTGGTGGACTCGATACTCAACGCCTGGGCTAACGACATGACGCTCGTCCAAGACATAAACGGAGACGGAAAAAACGAGCTCGTCTACACGAGTTCTGCGGCAGTCATCGCTTATTTCACGAAGGCTCCCGCGCCATCCCCGCTTCCTAGAACGAACCTGCAGTTCTACAGTGAGCGCAGAGCTGGGGCTGCGGAATATGTTCCGCCCTTCTCCACAGCTGCAACGAGTCCGTATCCAGTAGTCGCGAGCACCTATCCAGCAGACCAAGCTACCAACGTGCCCACCTCCATCTCTAACCTGCAAATTCTGCTTCAAGATTATCAAAATGACACAATGAACTTCACAGCGTCTGCCATTTCCCCCGCAAAATTCTTCAACACCACGAAGGGCACTAAAGTGGCCAACGGGACTCTGCTTTCCATTCCGGTCAACGGTCCCCTCAAACCGCTCACAAAATACACTTGGAACGTCTCCGTCGTTGACCAAAACGGAAATTGGATGTGGAACAAATACGATACATTCACGTTCTACACTCAAGCATTGCAGCCGCCAGGCCATCCTCCTACCCAGGGTACGCCGCTTCTAGTGTCAAGCGGAGGGACCAACACGACGTCAGAGAACCTGATATCGACGAACCAGTCTACATCCGATCAAGACGGCAACAGCGTGACAAACATCTACAACTGGTACGGAAACAACGCTTCCATAACCGCACTGAACATGCCTTTCGACACGAATGCAAGCTACACGACGGTGGCAAAGGACTATTCGGGCAACCAAAACGACGGAGCCATATACCAGGCAGGCACCCAGAATACACTTTATCTGAGCCCTGTTTGGCGAAATGGTATTGTCGGGGGCGCCTACACTTTCGACACAAACTACTACATACGAGTCGCAGACAACCCGGGCTTAGGCGACGGAACATGGTCGGCGATAACACTCGAATTCTGGATAAAACCATCAGACCTCCACACCTCATCGACAATCATCGCAAAGAAGATATGGGTAGGAACGTCTACGGCAAGCCCGAGTTACATGGTCGGCTTCCAGTCATCAGCAGCCAACAAACTGTTCTGGGGAATCACCACGAACGGCGGAATGTGGTATGTCCTAAACGACACAACCCTACTATCCCCCAATAGATGGCACCACGTCGTCTGCACGTACAAATCTGGAGATGGTCTAAAGATACACGTTAACGGTACACTCACGTCAAGCAAGGCACTTTCAGGCGTAATCGAAAACGTCACTCCGCGACCAGGCGACGAAGATGTCTACATCGGCGGCATGCGTAGCGCAGGATCCGATCCAAGCCACTGGCTCAACGCGACGCTGGACGAGGTGCGCATCTATACGCGTGCCCTTTCACCCCAACAGATCCTCCAGCGGTACTCAGAAACAAGGTACGGGTCCAGCAGCAACTCTACATTGGTCAGCAACGAAACATCAAGCTTCGACACGTGGAAATGTGCAGTAACCCCAAATGATGGGTACCAAGACGGCGCAACGAAACTCTCAAACACCTTGACAGTGATCAATCCGGGCATGTCTCAGGTTGCAAGCATCAGAATCACACACACGTACATCGGGGATTTGAACGTGACTATCGGCGTCGGTTCTCCTTCTGCCCCGCTGTGGTCTCAGCTCCTGTGGAATCGCACAGGAGGCAGAGGACCAGGCTATCTAAATCTGACAGTCGACTTGTCTGCTGCTCTGGCGTACTTGCCTCCTTCGAACGCTTCAAGGTGGTTCTTGAAGGTGTACGACGCGGCTGCTGGCGATACGGGTAATGTTACGAGTTTCACGATTACGTACAACAGTACAACCTACGTCAGTTCGGATGTTCCGGTGGCGATTTATGACTTTCAAACAAGCTACGCGTACATACCAATGCTTCCAGTGTCGCCGCCTCCGTCAGTTGCAAACATCTACATTCAACATACGTATCTCAGTGACCTGAACATCACCATCGGCGTGGGCTCGCCTTCCGCTCCGCTGTGGTCCCAAATCGTTTGGAACCGTCCCTCAGGAAAGGGACCTGGGTACCTCAACTTAACAGTCGACTTGTCTGCTGCTCTGGCGTACTTGCCTCCTTCGAACGCTTCAAGGTGGTTCTTGAAGGTGTACGACGCGGCTGCTGGCGATACGGGTAATGTTACGAGTTTCACGATTACGTACAACAGTACAACCTACGTCAGTTCGGATGTTCCGGTGGCGATTTATGACTTTCAAACAAGCTACGCGTACATACCAATGCTTCCAGTGTCGCCGCCTCCGTCAGTTGCAAACATCTACATTCAACATACGTATCTCAGTGACCTGAACATCACCATCGGCGTGGGCTCGCCTTCCGCTCCGCTGTGGTCCCAAATCGTTTGGAACCGTCCCTCAGGAAAGGGACCTGGGTACCTCAACTTAACAGTCGACTTGTCTGCTGCTCTGGCGTACTTGCCTCCTTCGAACGCTTCAAGGTGGTTCTTGAAGGTGTACGACGCGGCTGCTGGCGATACGGGTAACATCACCAGTTTCACCATTGCCTACAACGGCACGACCTACGTCAGCCCAGACGTCCCCGTGCCGATCTACGACTTCAAGACGAGCTACGCTTGCGTGCCGACCAGCGCCCCACACGCAAACATTTTCATCCAGCACACGTACATCGGAGACCTAAACGTAACGATCGGAGTGGGATCTTCTCAAACACCTTGGACTGCTCCACTCTGGTCTCAACTCATCTGGAACAGAACCGGCGGCAGCACACAGAACCTGACTTTGACCGTTAGCCTCATGGACGCAGTAAACCATCTACCTCCGTCCCAGAACCTGACATGGTACCTGCAGGTCTACGACGGCGGTAAGGGTGATCAGGGACAAATAGTGGCCTTCACGATAATGTCCCAAGGCGCGACCTACACGTCGCCAGATACACCGGTAATAAGTGACTTCAAAACCAGTTACGCAATCATTTCCGGGTAAACTAAGTCGCTAAGGCAAAGCCACGATTCTCTCGCGGGGACTCGCGACCTATCTGGTCTTCGAACCCAGCCTCGGTTTTCTCAGTATGAGATAGGCAGTCACGACCGCCAACATGATCGTCGTCACCACGAAGATGTAGCTCAATATCTTGGCCGTGGCTAGGTCACCGAGCAGACTGCTGTAGCGCGCGTTCAAATCGCTGTAGGTTGTTGAGAGGTTGTCGTAGTTTGTCTTCAAAGCGTTGTAGCTGGAGCTTAGGGTGCTGTAGCTCCCCAGTAGGCTGGTCTGATTCGCAAGGAACAGGCCGTACAGAGCTTGAAGGTTGTTGTAGTTCGTGTACAACGAATTGTAGTTAGTAGATAATGCATTATAGTCTGCCAACAGCGAGTTGTAGTTTGCCAGTAGAGAGTTGTAGTTGGCTGAAAGCGAAGTGTAGCTTGGCAGCAGGTCAGAAACGTTCTCGTACAAAGTAGACAAAACTGTGTAGTTCTGTAGTTCAAAAGCAGGGCGCGCGCGTCTCGGTAGAAAGAAAGGAGAGGAATTCAACCCTTTATGTATGCGTAGCTCATTTGGTTGTCGAGAATCGGCACAAGCACGTTTTGGCTCACGTAGGTCTGGCCAAGATAGGTGATGACAAAGCTGGTGATGTTACCCTGATCGAGAGCGGCACCGTCATAGACGCTTAGGAACCACGTATTCGAGTTTGAGGGAGGCAAGAAAGCGACAGCGCCGCTTAGGTCAACCGTCAAGTTCAGGTATCCAGGTCCCTTCCCGCCTATGCGATTCCACAGGAGCTGAGACCACAGCGGGTTAGAAGGCGGACCAACGCCGATCGTTACTCTTAGGTCACTGAGATACGTGTGTTGGATCGAGATGTTGGCAACTGGGACAGGAGAAACAGCAGGAGCCAGAGGTATATACGCGTAGCACGTCTTTAAGTCGAGCACCGGCACGGGCACGTCTTGGCTCACGTAAGTCTGGTTCAGATAGGTGATCGTGAAGCTGGTAATGTTACCCTGGTCAGAAGCTGCCCCGTCGTACACCTTCAAAAACCATAGGCTGGTGTTTGTAGGGGGCAGGTAAGCAACGGCTGCAGACAAGTCAACGGTTAAGTTGAGGTACCCGGGTCCTTTGCCGCCGGCGCGGTTCCAGAGCAGTTGTGACCATGAGGGGGCAGTGGGCGATCCGACGCCTATTGTGACGTTCAGGTCACCGATCCAGCTGTGAACGATCAATATGTTCGCAGTAGGAGCGGGTGGTGCGGGTGGAGCTGGTGGTATGTACGCATAGCTCGTTTGGTAGTCGAGCACCGGCATAGGCACGTCTTGGCTCGCATAGACTTGGCCCAGATAGGTGATCGTGAAGCTGGTAATGTTACCCTGATCAGAAGCTGCCCCGTCGTACACCTTCAAAAACCATAGGCTGGTGTTCGCGGGAGGCAGATAGGCGACGGCATCGGAGAGGTCGACAGTCATGTTGAGGTATCCTGATCCTCTACCTCCTGTGCGATTCCAGAGAAGTCTTGACCACAGAGGCGCGGAGGGTGATCCCACAGCGATAGTGACGTTAAGGTCGCCGATGTAAGAGTGCTTGATTGATATCGTTGCGGTGGGGACGAGCGGCGCGGGAGGGTCAGGTATAGAGGCGAAGCACGTTTGGAAGTCGTAGATGGCCACGGGGACGTCTTGGCTCATGTAGGTTTGGTTCAGATAGGTGATCGTGAAGCTGGTAATGTTACCCTGATCGCCAGTGGCATTGTCGTTGACACGGAGAAACCATATGCTCGAGTTCGAGGGAGGCAAGAAAGCGACAGCGCTACTTAGGTCAACCGTCAAGTTCAGGTATCCAGGTCCCTTCCCGCTTGTGCGATTCCACAGAAGCTGAGACCACGACGGAGCAGAAGGCGATCCGACACCGATGGTGATGTTCAAGTCGCTGAGCCAACTGTGACTGATCGAGATGTGAGCAACCGGCACGATCGGGGCAGGAGGGATGTAGACGTAGCATGTTTGGAAATCGTAAATGCCGACGGGCACGTCTTGGCTCATGTAGGTTTGGTTCAGATAGGTGATCGTGAAGCTCGTGATGTTACCCTGATCGCGAGTGGCTCCGTCGTAGATCTTGAGGAACCATGTGTTGTTGGTGGATGGGGGCAGGTAAAATTCGGCGCCGGTCAGGTCCACGGTCAAGTCTAGGTATCCTGGTCCCTTCCCGCCGGTGCGATTTGATGCTAACGTAGACCATGAAGGAGTAGAGGGTGACCCGACGCCGACGGTGATTTCTAGGTCGCTTAGATAACTGTGCTGAACCGTGAGGTCAGCGATTGGGTGCTGCTGTTCATACAGGCTCAAGGCTTGCTGTGACCCGTAGATGTTGCCGTAGTGGTAGACGACATTGCGTTGGTTGATAAGTGCGTCTTCGACCCCGGCTTCTGTATTGTTCGGACAATAGAGAATGTTGTATTCCCATGTAGGCACAGGACCGTTGCCGCCGTAGTCGTGGGAGCAAACGTAGACTTTGCCGCGGTTGATCACGCTGTCTATTTCGTCCTCTGTCATGCCGGGGCCCCAGTTGAAAATCTCCCAGCCGTCTATGAAAGAGGAGTTTATGTATTGCCACCACGGACTGGCTGAGGATCCGCACACGATTTGGTCGTTGAGTTGCCAACTGTGAGCGACGATGCCTAAGCCGCCTTGACCGTGAATTGCGTCAAAATAGTATTGCACCTCGTTATTCTTGTAGGTCGAGTTCACTTCAGCTATGTATTGAGTCATGAACAAGCCTAGGACGTGTTTCCAGACGACTGATCCGTTTTGCATCGGAAACTGACTTACGATTTCTTCACCGGCAATCACGATTACTCCACGGATCGCGCCCTCAGCCTTGGCTTCAGCCATCTCTGCTGAGAAGGAGCTTGCGTTGAGTTCACTGCTGTGATCCGTCAACGCGATGCAGTTGTAGCCTGCATCCGCGTAAGCGTCAACGAGCTGCGTGGGAGTCAGGTTTCCCTCGCTCAGACTGTAAGAGGTGTGAAGGTGAAAAGCGGCCTTGATCACCACGTAGTCGGATTGCTGGGACCGCGCCAAGGGTAAGACTCCAATTGCGGAAAAAGCTAGCAGAAAGATCAAGAGAACAGAGAGAGTTCTCAAAAAACGGTCACCGCATTTTCGTTCGGAACACTAATGGAATGTTCACCCGATAGGCTAACGACTCATGAACTTAAAAGAACTGCTGGTACACAGTTCTAGAAGATTCCTCTGCGGAGCCGTATGGGAGCGCGCGCTCGCGCTTATGATTTTCTGGCTCCGACTACAACACGTTCTGGGCAGATTGTGGATTAAACCATTTTGGCATTCTTGGTAGACTGCTGTTTAAAAGTTGAAAAATCTTGAACCTTGTGCGCGATACGATCTTGTGGTAAAAAGCACATTCCTCAATCAAAATCCCGCCGAAGGACGTCTTGAACGTGTAGTAGTCCACCGATTCCGTCTGATCCTTCTTCTGAGGTAAGTGCCAAATGTTGAGAATTGATGAACCAGCAACCTCTTTGCTCCATTCTATAGAGCGCCAGAAAAGCAGATGGTTCGGATGAAGATTCCAGAATCTGCTCAAAGAACACGCAACATAAGGAACGGACTGTTCCTGATAGAAAGTGTTTAAGATTCCAGCAATGGGTCTCTTCCTCCAGAAGACGATAAAGAACTTGACAAGACCCCTCGGTTCAAGCTGGGTCCAGAGCTCCTTGAAGAGGCGGTAGGGAAGAGGGTTGAAGCCTCTTCGAGTGCTGGTGTCTAGGTAAATCCTGTGGAACTCGTGCAGCTCTTGCTCTGTCTCAATACCTCGGACTTCAGCTCCCTTCTCAACTGCCTTTTTTATGCTGCGTCTAGTAACCGCTCTCATTTCTTTCCAGAGAGTTTCCAGATCCTTCTCAAGATCGATGTATACCGAATACTGACCCCCCTGAAGTGAGTTCTGGCAAAGCCATTCCTACGGAAGACTTCAGATCCATACGCAGAAGGAAAGGGAGTTCTGACTTCCAAGTGGAAGGCTCCTCGATGCCTCGCAGCGGCACACAGTCCTTTCAAGGGTGAGTCTAGTACCTCAGGATCCGCATCCATACTGAAAGGACGTATGCATGGTCCAAAGAAAACCCTGTAAGAGGGAAAAATGCGACTGTAAACTGCGTAAACTGGGATACCATCTGGGGAAAACGGTTGGGGAAACGCCAAAACGGACGCATGATGTCTACCTGTCTCAGACTCAAAGTAGATTGTTTCCCAACCAATCGACTCGAGAACCCTCCGGAAATCCAAGCTTTGAAAGAAGTTATGCTTTATCAATTTAGGAAAATCTCTCGCACACCCCAGTGTTGATCCATCCGTGTTCATAGCCTTAAACAATGTAATACGGCGACATAATCTATTGTCCAAGAAGTAGCTGGCTTCTCAACAATCTAGCATGCATGCAAGAGCGTACGCGGTTTCCAGCTGGATCAGGGTATATTGTCTCCCGCGCACTAACACGAAATTTGAGCTCGCCAAGGAAAAAGCAGAGGCTATATTCTATCCTTTGATGTATGCGTAGCTAGTTTTGAAGTCGGTGATTTGTACGGGCACGTTTGGCGAGGTGTAGGTTTTGCCTTGATACGTTATGGTGAAGGTCAGGATTTGTCCTTGGTCTCCCGCGGCTCTGTCGTAGACTTTCACCCACCACGAGTAGGTTGCGGAGGGCGGCAGGTAGAGTGTTTGGCCGGAAAGGTCGACGTACAGGTCGAGGTTCGTGGCGTTTCCGCCTGTTCCGTTCCAGACGCGCTTGCTCCACAGTGGCGTCGATGTGTTGCCGACACCGATGTCAACTATCAAGTCTCCGCGGTAAGTGTGTTGAATGTAAACGTGTGCTTGAGCTGAGCTTGGAATATATGCGTAGCTCGTCTTGAAATCGCTGATTGGAACCGGGACTTCCGTTGAAGAGTACGTTTTGTCTTGGTAGGTTATGTTAAATGTCACTACGCGGCCCATGTCTCCCGCGGCAGCGTCGTAGACTTTGAGGTACCAGCGGTAAGTGTTTGTGGGCGGAAGATAAGCAACAGCGGCCGACAGGTTAACGGTCAACGTGAGGTTCTTCTGGCTTCCTCCGGTGCGGTTCCAGACCAGCTTTGACCATAGTGGGTTTGAAGGATCTCCGCAGCCTATCGTAATGTTCAGGTCACCTACCCAAGTGTGTTCGATGTAGACTTTCGCGGCAGGTGCAGACGCTGTTTGCGATGGAATGTACGCGTAGCTCGTCTTGAAGTCACTGATCGGTACGAGGACATCTGTTGAAGAGTAGGCCTTGCCCTTGTAGGTTACCGTGAATTGAGTGATTCGCCCTTGATCGCCGGCAGCGGCATCATAGACCTTGAGGAACCACTTGTAAGTGTTGGAAGGGGGCAAATAAGCGGTGGCTGTGGAAAGGTCAACGGTGAGGTCGAGGTTGTCGGCGCTTCCTCCCTGGCGGTTCCAAACCTGTTTCGACCATAGGGGCGAAGCCGTGTTGCCGACGCCGACGTCCACGACTAGATCTCCGCGGTACATGTGCTCGATGTATATGTGCGCTGAGGGGGCGGTTCTCATCTTTGCTATCTCGTCCCAAGTCAACTGGTCTGGTTGATCTATGTAGCTCGTGACGATGTAGCTTGTGCCTTTCAACCCGCGTGCTTCGAAGAGCGGGTACACCACCGTGTGGTCGCTTTCGTGAGCGTCATCGAAACTGACCACCACGGTTGCCTTGCCCGCGGTGGCGGTGCTCCAGTAGTCGTATGCCTGGGCCATCGTCATGACCGTCAGTTGACCAGCGTTTTGTTTTTGAACCAGATAGTCCAACAGTTGGGTGAGCATCGCAGGTGTACAGCCATATTCAGACGGGTTTGAAGAAACGTCATGGGTGAATATATTCAGCAGTGCCTTCTTGGCGACGCAGCTGTCTATCCAGCCGGTGATCTGACTCCAGGTTGTCGTGCGGACCAATTGTGCAGCCATCACCTCGTACCAGTTTGTCACGGGGTACGTCATCATATTCCCCCACACCATTCTTGCGGTCTTCCTGTACTGGGCAAGCACGCTTTCGACTGTGGGACTGTAGTCTCCGTAGGGGTAGGCAAAGTGCTGAGGCGGGGAGTAACCGTGTGCTTGGAAAGCGGCATTAACTTGCTCCAGCTCCGAGCGCATCTGGGCCTGAGTCAGTCCGGTAAAGCTCGGGTGAGTGTTGCTGTGGCACTCGAAGTCCCAGCCCAAGGTCGGATCCCATGTTGCTGCAAATACTGACTTAGCCTGCATCATAACGGCTACTGAGGCCACTAATAAAATCGCAATGATGACGATGCTATCGCGAACTTTCCTAATGTCTCTGGGAAAAAACACTCTGTCCTTCTCTCCCAAGTATCCTCAGCCTGTAATCTTTTAAGACTTATGAAACAATCTTCTACCCAAGCTTGAAACCACGCGAAAGACGTGTGGGCTCTTCTCCATTTGGACTGGCGTCGTCAATCTGATATTCTGTTGTTGCTTGGCAACGCAACGAGCGGCTTTTACAAGCATGTACTGGGTCAACTACTACATTTCCTCGGTGCCTTCTCGTTTCGCAGCCTCTGCTCGGCGCGCGCGGGCGCTCATGGCTTGTACTCAAAGTACCATAGGATCGTCCTGGCTTCCGTGTTGCTGACCGGTGCAAGGGCACCGTTGTTGCTGCAAAGGAATTCGATTTGGACGTGGGTGCTGTTTTCGGTGATTACCGTTGGGTCGAGAAGGTAGCAGGTGCTGTTCACGATGCGTGAGCCGTTGACCCTCAGTTCGCATTGGCCGTTTGGCGCTCCAGCCAATCCGTCAGCTATCCATGTGCCGTTGACGCATGAGGCCGTTGAACCGCTGTTTTCGGTAACGAAGCCGACATTGTCTGTTATCAAGTTGCCCGTCCCCGAATTGAGAATGGGACCTGAATTGAATGCTGAGTTGAAACTGTTTCCGGTGATGCTGTTGCTTATTGCTGACGAGTCCATGTTAACGGCGTGTCTCACGTCTGTTCCGCCCGCGAAGACGTTCCCGGTCATCTGGTTGCCTGATCCGGTTTGAACGTATATGTCGTCGGAACTCTTGTTGTTGCCCACGCTGTTTTCGAAGAAAGTGTTGCCCGAAATCGCGTTTGAGGAGCCGTTGATCCATATGCCGAATCCCGTGTTTTCGTAGAAAAAGTTGTTCGAAACAACCGCCAATGTGCCGTGGCGCTCGCCGAGGTAGATTCCGTTTGTGTTGTAGAGGAACTTGTTTCCGATTATTCGTTCGTCTTCTCCGTCGCTCTTGTAGATGGCAAATCGTCCAGCGTGCTCAAACGTGCACGTGACGATTTTCGCTGCCCACCCGTTGTACGAGTTGAAGTACAGGTCGTCTACTGGGAAGCGCTGGATGAACACGTTCTCAAGCACCCAGTCAGCCATGCCATAGCCCGTCGAGTCCAACATGATACCTGTGCCCAGAGTATCGTTGGGTTCACCGTGAAGCTGCAAGTCTCTGATCACCATGAAAAACTCGTTTTCCGACTTGGGTCCAGTGAATTGTATCGCACTGCAGTTTGACCCCTGGGTCACTCGCAGCACCGTGCTCTCGGGCCCGTCTCCTTCCAGCGTGAGCCGGCCTCTAACGTTTATGGGCGCGGTCAAACTGTACAGTCCAGCCATTATGTGAACTATTCCACCGCCCGGCCACGGATATGACAGGTTGCCGATCGCGTTGTTTATGACCGCGCTGGCGTTCGTGCTTATGCAATCGACGATCGAACTGGTCATGTTCATTGCCGCGTAGTGCGTGCTGTTGTAGCACCAGACGATGTATCTGTTCTCGTCAAGTGACGCTGACGTGGAGGGTGGAGTCGGTGGAGACGGTGTTGTTCCAGCGTTCACGTACGAGCTGTCGATGACGCATGAATCTACGTACGCTCCGAAAGTGTCTCCAGAGCCCCAGTACACTCCTACTTGCGTCGTCACGGGTTGCCCCAGTCCAGTGTTGTTTACGTTAGGAAGTGAATTTGCTTTTACACCGTTGACCCAGAAATCTGCACCTCCTCCGGCGGAACCAACCGTGTAGTTGATTTGGAACCAGTACCATTGACCCGTAGTCAGCGTTGAAGCAACTTCGTTAGAGATGTTCGGTTGATACATGAGAAGTCTTTGCCTTAATCCTGTACTGTTGTACCAGTTCAGATCCATGCTAACCAAGCTCTGATCTGCAGAATTCTTTATTCTGACGAAGTACAAACGAGCAGAGTCTCGACTCGGTATTGAAGTGAAATACATGCTCCAACTGAAGTAGAAGCTGACTTGACCCGTGGACAATGTTTTGTAAATGTACGACCAAGAGTTAGCTACCGTGGTTGAAACCCTGAGAGAGTACGATGCTTCTTTGGATGTGCTGTTGGTCACTTGGCACACGGCGCTGCTGTCCTTGGAGATCTTGGTCCAATTTGACGCGTCTCCCGACTCAAAACCGTCTTGAAAGAGATAAGACCCAGACGCGAAATTCGAGACGGAATAGAGCGAGGAGACTAGCATTATCAACGCAATCGAACATACAATTAACGTTCTTCTCACGTCAATTCACCTTACGCTTGGCGTAGTTCTGAAGCGAAAAATGTCGAACTGGTTCTCCGCGGACGTGCCGGTTCATCTCCGAAACCGTCGTCAAATGGCAGGGCTCAATGGAATTATCGTCTAGACCCAATTTTTTTCATCTCCCAATGAAGGCATGGTCGACGCGCTATTTATTTCCGTATGCGCGCACGCGCTATATTGTCTCTTTGGAAATAAGGGAAAAAATGGGAAAGTTGCTGATTGTTACCTCAAAATTGTTACTTTTTCCCATCAAAAACCGTTGTTTGTTTCAATGCGCACGCCGCGCTTATTTTGAGAGCCCATAAAATATGTTTAATGCCGTTTTTGACCCAAATACTTGCCCATAGTAGTAGACTACGTTCCGTTGGTTGACGAGAGCATCTTTGATTCCATCCAGAGTGAAGCTGGTGACATAGAGGACGTTGTATTCCTGTGCTGGGACTGGCAGCGACTGGAAATCGTGGCTGGCGATGTAGATTTTTCCTCTTCCGATGACGTTGGCGATTTCATCTGCGTTCATACCTGGCCCCCAATTCTCTATCTCCCAACCATCTATACACGTTGCATTTCTCCACGACCACCATGGAGAGTTTGATGTTCCGCACACCACGTTTCCGTTCAGTTGCCAACTGTGAGCTATTATTCCAAGTCCACCTTGCGCGTGTATCTGGTCGAAGATTCCCTGTATGCTATTGGTCTTGTAATAACCATAAACGTTTGAGAGTTGAACAGTGAGGAATAACGAGGTGACGTGCTTCCATACTACCTGTCCATTTCCAAGTGGGAATTGGCTGATGTATTCCTCTCCTGGAATCACTATCATTCCCAATTTGCTTGCTTCGGCTTGAGCTTCTGCTATTCCAGCCCACGAACCAGACTTTGAGTTGTAGTCTGTGATAGCTACAGCATTATAGCCACAGGCATGGTACGCATCTATTACCTGTGCGGGAGTTAAAGTGCAAATGTCATACGGTGGGTCGTTGCTGTAGCTTGTGTGGATGTGGAAGGCAACTTTGATTGCAATGTATTGCGAAGTTCCAGCTTGAGTAATGTTCATTCCGACAGAATTACTTATTGTAGCTCCGACTAGTGCTGTTGCCAGGGCAATCAGCGTCGCCAACATGAGTTTTTTATTCATGCTCTTTTTCACCTTGCGCTAGGAGAGGTGTACACTGCCTATGTTGGTTCTCTTATTGTGTTGTGTGTAGGTTGTCTCTCGGACAACCTCTTCCTAATTCCGTAGTTTACGGTATCGCACGCGCTATTTGGTCCTTGGAATGTAGTTTTCTTTGCTCAGTCATGTCGACGGCTTAGCTGGCAAGACCATCTATTCCACCTACGATAGCCCTATAAGCGTCGGCACGAGTTAACCGCTAGCTGAGCAATCTGTCTCATTAAGGGAGAGGCGGCCTCACGAAACGATCTTGTGTTCAGTTTGGTTTGGGCAAATCTTCAGTGGTTTCCACTTCCGTCGAACATCGCGGGCATCGTTGTGCGGGCGTGAAGGCGTGGTGATAGTGTGAGAGTTAACAAGTTGATCTTTTTGCCGATGCTTCTCGTTGTTCTACTGTCGGCTCCGCAGGCTTCTCCAAACGTGTCACCGGTGGAAGCAGGCGCCGGCAGCACGTCCATGAAGAGAGCTTTCACGGAATATTACGGCTACTCGCCTCAGGTGTACGCGCAGAAGGCGGACATGTACATTTGCCATATTGAGGTTGCAGAGACGGGCAAGGTGCAGAAGATTCATCAATTGAGGTCGGAGATGATATGCCTGCTGTATAGAAACATGCGAACAATCAAACCAGACGCCACCGAATACCAACTGTTTGTAACCAATGGTTGGTTGATGAAGGACGCAAACGGCTCGGTAATCCGGGACACCATTTACAATGGAGTAGTGGTCGACAAGGGTAACCCCGACTACCAGAAGTGGGTGGCCAACTGGATAAAAGGATACTTATACCAGTACGGTTTTGACGGCGTCTACGCTGATCGCAACTTGTACAACTCGATCTTCTGGGGGTTCTGGGGCACCACGGTGACCTCGGGAACAACTGGGCCTCCTATCAACCCGAGAACTGGACAAGCCTACACAAACGCGGATTTTGTGGCCGACCAGCTTGCTTTGATCAAAACGGTCAAGGACACTATCTACCCGAAGCTCTTGATCTGCAACGGTGTGATCGATGGCAACAGGTTTTACACCGCTGGGCTGGCAGACATGCTTCAGAAGGCTCAAATCGATGGCGTGGTGAGTGAGTACCTGTTCAGCAACGATGAATACGCCCAGTGGTACTCGGAAACGAGGTGGAAACAGAGCGTCGACTACGTTGTGTGGCTGGAGAACAGCTTTCTCGGCAGCAACAAGATATTGCTCGCGGGCATGTCACACGCAAATAACCCCACACTTCCAACGGAGTGCACGCAGGATCAGTACATCACGTTCACGTTCGCCTCGCTCTTTCTCGCGGCCACAAACTTTACTCAATACTGCCCGCTTCTCGGCGACGGAAGCGCCTACGGAATGCAGGATTACCCGCAGAGCCTCTTCAACCTGGATCTCGGCTCACCTTTGAACCCGTACTACGTCGTCTCTGGAACCCACGTTTACGCGAGAGACTTCACTAAGGCAAGGATTCTAGTCAACCCCGCGTTCCAGCCCTATCAGGTCACTCTGACCGGAAACTACACGACGCTCAACGGGACAGCCGTCAACTCCCCACTGACCGTGAACCCGCACATCGGACTCATCCTCATGAAGTCCCAGCAGAACACCGCTTCAGCCCACATCTACGTCGAACACACTTGGATCGGTGACCTAGTCGTCGACCTCGGCGTCGGCAACCCGTCCAACCCAAAGTGGTCAACGCGACTCTGGAACAGGGCCGGAGGTAGCACACACAACCTCGACCTGACCGTTGACCTCTACGCCGCGCAAGCCTACTTGCCGCCCAGCAACGCCAACAATTGGTTCCTAAGAGTCTACGACGCGGCGGCGAAAGACACCGGTCGCATAGTCTCGTTCAACATCACGTGTCAAGGCACCACATACTCCTCAACAGACGTTCCCGTCCCAGTCACGGACTTCACAACCAGCTACGCCTACATACCCACGGCACCAAAAGCTCACATCCACATTCAACACACCTACATCGGCGACTTGATAGTGGACACAGGAATCGGCAGCATCTCCGCGCCACTGTGGTCTACAAGACTCTGGAACGGAACAGGCGGCAACACCGCCGACCTCGACCTCTACGTCGACCTCTCACCCGCCAATGCATACCTACCCCCGTCCTCAACAAACACGTGGTGGGTGAAAGTCTACGACCGAGCCGCCCGAGACACAGGAAACATCACGGCCTACACGATAGCATACCAAGGCAAAACATACTCCTCAACAGACGTACCCGTGCCAATCTATGACTTCAAAACAAGCTACGCTTACATTAGAGGATAGCAGCAAACAACCCTACTTTTCTTCTCTCGAAAATCGTTGAGATTGTTTGGTCGAAAGTGCGCGCTACGCTAGAAGTACACGTATCGGAAATCGTAATAGAGTATTTATCGTTGACAGCACTCAGATTCGAGTATGCAACATGCACAGTACCCAGGCTATTCTTCCGACCGCGCTCTCTACGCTTCCGGGTCCATTCTTGGGAATTTCTTTCAAAGTCAATGTTTTGAGGCCGTTTTGCGTCTAACTGGTTGGAGAACAATTCTGCTGAGAGTTCAGAAACATGGGAGTGAGGCAAGCATTCTAGCCTTTGCTCCTCAGAATCTGCGATTTTATCATAGTCTCATGCCTTGCTATAGGGTCCTTTGCGGACCAGTCGTTCATTGCATCGAAGAAAGCCTGGATCCGGAGATCTTGGATCAGTTGTTTGAACGTTTGCATTCCAGGTTGAAAGCAGAGAGAGCCGTTACACTCGATATTACAGCTCCATTTCCTTTTCCGCACAACTATGAGATTTTTTGTAGAAACGGTTACATCAGTGAAACAGAGGCAAAAGGAGAATGTTCAGTTATTATCGATCTCCAAAGTGACGTAGATTTTTTGTGGAAGGGTGTCAGACGTTTCGCGAGAAGAAACATAAAAAGAGCGATTGAGGAAGGGGTTGAGGTGAAGGGCATCAAAAATGAAATGGAACTACGCGATTTCCATAGAATCTACCGAGACACGTGCAATCGAAGAGGCTTTCAGCCTTCTCCTTATCGCATGTTTGAAGCTTTCTGGAAAGAGCTCGAGCCTAGAGGAAAATCGAAGTTCTTTTTGGCTTGGTGGAAGAACATACCGATTGCAGGGATTCTTAATACTTTCTATGGTGAACAATCAGTTCCTTATATTGCCTGTTCTCTTAACCGTTTCTGGAACCTCCATCCAAACCATCTGCTTTTCTGGCACTCAATCAAGTGGAGCAAGGAAGTCGCTGGATCTTCAGTCTTCAAACTTTATCATCTTCCTGCTAGAAGAGAACGAGTGCAGGGAATAGACTATTTCACATTCAAGACATGTTTCGGGGGAAGCCTAATTGAAGAGTGTTCTTTCTATCGAAAAACTTTCTCACCAGTTAGGTTTAAGATTTCACAAATGTTACATGGACAAATTTCGAAAACACGTCGTTTTGCGCGGTTACGCCATCTCCAACCGCGAAATCAGAATTGTTCTGAAGGACATGGAGATGTTTAGAGATCGATCGGAACCGATTCAGTCCTAAGCGACTATGGTTCTAGCGCGTGCTCTTAGAGCGCGCGCGCTAAGATTTCGAGTCCGTTGCCAGTGATCGATTGTGGGAAATGCGGCACCGTCAAGTGTAGAAAAACACGAAATTTGAGCTCGCCAAGGAAAAAGCAGAGGCTATATTCTATCCTTTGATGTATGCGTAGCTAGTTTTGAAGTCGGTGATTTGTACGGGCACGTTTGGCGAGGTGTAGGTTTTGCCTTGATACGTTATGGTGAAGGTCAGGATTTATCCTTGGTCTCCCGCACGCGCAACTGTTTACGTAGACTCATGCCAGATACTGGGAATACATCCATGGGACATCAACCAAGACGGCAAAGTGGATCTCCAAGATCTAAGAATCCTCGCCAACGCTCATGGATCCACTCCAAGCTCACCAAAATGGAACCCCCTGGCAGACTTCAACGGTGTGGGTACAGTCAACACGCAGGATCTTGTCCTGCTGGCTCTACACTTCGGGCAACAATACCCGTAATGGACACTCAGAGAGCGATTCTTGGTTGGGCAGGCAAAAACGAATTTTCTTCTATCACCCAATTCCATAACAATCCCGAGTCACCAACAGGCCTCGTGTCAAAACGAGAACAATGTTTATTAATTCTTGCGATACATTACTTGGCAACCATTAGGAAGGATAGGCTGATGACATTAACTAAAAGTTCTTACAGAAATCTTGTGATTAGTCTCGCAATTGTAATGGCGTTTTTGATTGTGACGGCTCCGGCTTTAGGGGCAGCTACTGATCTAAATCTGCCCACATCGTCCATCAACATAATAGTAATCAGGGACACGGAGAGCTACTTCGTCACAACTTTGAGCGGTGTTCCTTCAGGCAACTTTTCCGTTCAAAACTCAACGTACTCTGGCTGGTGCATCGACTTAACCTCAAACATGACATTTGGCCAACTCTTTGAGGCCAAGCTATACTCGAGCGTCAACCCTCCACCAGGAAACCTGTCAAACGTCCAATGGAACATGGTCAACTACGTCCTCAATCACAAACAAGGAACCAACCAAGACATACAAGAAGCAATATGGTACTTCGCGAACATGATTGGAGGCTACACTCCGAATAGTACTATAGCAATGGCAATGGTGAACGATTCCTTAGCAAACGGCACCAATTTCATCCCCGACGTCAACCAGACCGTTGCCGTAATCTGCATCCCACAAATCATATCCCCCGGAGGACCACCAGTCCAAGACAGCATCATAGAAATCTCCGTGCCACCCGCATCGCCGTTGACTTTGAATGTGACTGTATCAGGTGATGTGCAAGTTGTTGGAACGAATTCTTATCACATGGATTCTGGAGCCTCAGCGACATTTAATGCTAATGCTGAAGGTGGAACTCAACCATACCATTACATTTGGTATGTCAACGGAACGGCGAGCGGTTCTAATCAATCACTAGTTTTCACTACACAGCAAATTGGAACCTATTCAATATACGTTAATGTCACGGACAGTGGGAGCCCAGTACAACAGTTAACTTCAGAAATCATTCCCGTCAGTGTTCCAGAATATTCACTGCTTGCGATCGCCTTGCTTTGCATTGCCACGTTACCTGTGATTGTTTTAGTTCGAAAAAACAGGGTCAAAACCTAACTTACAACTCTCGACCTAACTTGCGAGGAATAAAACCCAAGTGATTTGAACAAGGTGGTCAAAATGAAACGGCCTCCACAGCATCTAAGGAAATCTTCTGGAGCTTTTTCCATCTAAACACGAGTCTTCAAACAACCTAGCGCGTGCATCCTTTTTGAGAATAGTTCTTAAGAGTCAACTTCCACGTAGAAAAACCAAGCAAGGTATAACAGACATGCCTAAGCCACCCCAATTGCCCCGTCTGCATTGGCCTACTTCGTTCACGCAGACCCGAGTAGCGCTCGCCCTGAAAGCTGCAACCCTCCTCGCTGCCATCGTCATCGTGTTCTACCAAGATCTCGTCTTAATCTATAGCGACGCATTGCTGAACGAGACCACGAACTACATCTTGGCGGTGCCCTTCATCCTCATCCTCCTCGTCTACCGTAAAAGAAGAATGCTCAGAGCTGTTCTGCCGCTCAAGGGCGAACAACCCAGGAACACGCGACACTTGGCCTCGCTGTCAGGCCTTCTTCTCACCGTCACTGCCATCATATTGTACTGGCACGGCTCAAGCACCTCCACAGCCCTCGAATACCACATGTTCGCCCTCCCACTGTTCACATCAGGCCTCATTCTTGTCCTCTTCAACCCCCAAACACTAAGAAATCTGGCTTTTCCAGTCGCCTTCCTCTTCTTCCTGCTACCCCTGCCCTCAGAAATCCTGTACGTAGCAGGGTCAACCCTCCAGGTTTTGAGCGCAGAAACCTCAAATGCCATCGTCACCGCCTTCAACATCCCCTCAACCCTCACAACGGACAACGGCAACCCGCTAATCACACTCACCAGACCCGACGGAAGCACGCCAAGCTACCTGATAGACATCACACGTTCAGGCCTCTACAGCCTAATCGGCTTCGCCGTCTTCGCCGTCACTATAGCATATATGATAAGGGACAAACCCTGGAAGAAAGCAGCCCTCATCATGATTGGAATCCCACTCATCTACTTCCTAAACATCGTGCGAATCACCACCATGTTGTTCTTAGGCTACAACCTCGGCATGGACCTTGCCCTTCAATCCTTAAATCTCCTAGGCGGCTTCGTTGTCATCTTAATAGGAACACTAGTCCTCCTCGTGATATCTGAAAAAGCTCTCAAAACCCAAATATTCCCAAAGACCCCAGTGAAGTGCGCCCAATGTGACCCAGAGCCCCATCCAAGCAGAGACTACTGCAGAGGATGTGGCAGAATATTCCACCCAGCAATCACCAAGCTTAATAAAACAGACCTAGCAAAGGCCGTGGCTATAATCCTCGTCGCTGGGCTACTCGTAACTATTTTCGCCATTAAGCAGGCGGCACCCACAATCACTCTCGGCGCATCCTCAGAACAACAATACTCCACCAGCATCTTCCCCCAGAACAATCAGTACATTCTCACCTTCCACCACAGAGACCTCAGAATTGAAAACTGGTCAAAACAAGACCTGACACTCATATACCTCTACACGCCTATCAACGAATCCTACGAGTCCGTTGACTTAACACTCGAAATAGCCTCTGACCCGTATAGCCTCCCCCCTTTGGAAAAATCATCTAGCGCCGCCGCGCTACATAAAATAAATTCCACAGACGTCCAACTTCCCCAACACCTTATTGGTCACTACTTTGTCTACTCCTTAATAACAAGCGAAATCAAAGTTATGCTCTACTGGTACACATCAGCAGTGTTCACGATGGACCAGACTACCCAACAGAAACAGGTGGAGATAAGCCTCGTGGCCAGCTCCTTAGGCATGGACGAAGTGCCCGCCGTCGAACAGCAACTAATGGCCCTCGCGATTGCTATTGTGAACTATTGGCAACCAACCCAAATATGGTCAGAAGGAGCACTCATAGTCTCCCAAAACGGTATCACACTTAGCACAATAACCTCAGCTGCTCTTGCCGCAACTCTCATTTACTATGCTGCAGAAACCAGAAAACGAAGAAGAGCAAATTTGAAAGCAACTTCAAAACTGACGAGCCTCGGCATAGAAATCGTCAGAGCAATCCAAAAAACAAGAAGACCCGCAACCCTCGAAAACTTAGCATCAACCCTCCAGAAAAACACTGGACAAACCATGGTATCAGATCAGTTGGAGCAGAGGCTCATGGAACTCGAGAATGCGGGCATCATAAGAAGTCAAATATACAACCAGAACGACACGCCTGTACAGACTTGGAAAACATGAAAGCCCAACGAGAGGAATCAACATGCGCGTAAGAATCGGAGTCTCACACGCCCCCGGCCTCATACTGTTCATCCTTGGCGCCGCGGCCCTCATAACCGCAACAATCACCGCGTCCAACATTATGGCTTTCATAGGCCTCGGCCTCACCTTTTGGGGAGCCATCCTCCTCTACATCCAAACAAGCGACCAAATACCCACATCAATCCTCGACGCCTCCATCTCACCCTACCCGGACACACTCGATCAGATGGTACAGGCCTTGGACCTTCAAGGCGACCCCGTCGTTCTGCCGCCAAAATACTTCGAAAACCCAGAAGACACCGCCATATTCATCCCAAAACAGAAAAACGGCCCTCGCCCCACACCCGAACAAACCCAACAGAACAAAAACCAATACCTAACCAGCAACCCACCAGGCATCCTGCTAACCCCACCCGGCGCAGAACTCAACAAACTCTTCGAGAAAACCCTCGAAACAAGCTTCACAACCGTAAACATGGAATACCTACAACAACACCTGCAAAAGCTCCTCATCGAAGACCTAGAAATCGCCACAGATTTCGAGATGCAAACCCAAAACACGAACGCCTCAGAAAACAAAACCAGCATGACATCTGCGCCTGACGCGGCAAACAACATAATCCTCATGAGAATAGTCACCAATGCTTACCAGAACACGTTCAAACAAGCAGCACAACACCCCAACACCGCCGTCCTAAGTTGCCCGCTCACGTCTGCCATTGCCATTGCCATCGCAAAAGCCACCGGCAAACCCGTCAGCATGGAAACCCGGCTGACAAGCAAAGACGGCACCGAAATAACCGTTCAATACCACCTAGAACAGGAGCCAACCCAACCATGAGCTTCCCACTGACTCCCTCAGACCTCAGCCTACTCCTCGCCGTGACCTCCTTAATACTGCTTGTCACGTCAGAGCTACTGTCACCCTACCGCGGAAAAGTCAACCTCAATATAAACAAGAAAAAACTAAGAAACACCGCCTTCGTCTTCTCGATCCTCTTCCTAGGAACAGTAATCCTACGGGTCGCCAGCATAATAATCATAATCTAAACAAGCAACCGCCAAAAGTCGGCAACGCGCAAAAAATCGATATATATCGCGCGCGCTAACAGAATGCGTCGACAACACTCTCGACAGGTTCACAAGCTTCAGCAAAAGCACACTCGTAGCTCCGGAAATCGCTTCGCTTGCACTGATGGTGTCACCATTCGCCGCCTTCGGCTTACTCAAAGTCAAACGCAGAAAAAAATAAACCATCCCACCTTTTTTTTAACACTTTTATATTCCCCAACAGCATTGTCTAATCATTTCTGAGGACGCATAAACTTGAACAGTCAAACAACAACAGAAAGCCTCGCAGAAACAATACTGAAAACCACAGCCGAAGAGAAACCCGAAACAGTCAACCAGCTCATAGAACTCGTGAAACAAGCATACCCAGCCTCAAACAAGGAAATACTAGACGTCATCATTAAACTGCAAAACGACGGAAAACTACACCTGACAGAACCGCAGCAAAAAACACTCGCCACCTCGGCCTACCTGAGAACGTCCGCTGCGCTCTGGTTCTGGATAACCATTGCCCTAACCCTCGCAACCATCGTCGCCGTCTTCACCATACCCGCCGATAACGAAAATCCACTGATTTACGTAAGATACGTTCTAGGCATAATATTCGTCCTCTGGATGCCTGGCTACGCGTTCATAAAAGCGCTTTTCCCAGAGCGCTCCCCTGTCAAAACAAGCAGCGAAGACCTCGACATAATCCTACGCGTAGCCCTAAGCATCGGTATGAGCTTGGCGCTGGTTCCAATGGTGGGTTTGCTTCTTAACTACACGCCGTGGGGCATCACTTTGACACCGATAGTTCTCAGCCTCGTCGCACTAACCGTAGTTTTCGCCGTAGCCGCGCTCATAAGAGAACACCACATTACAACCGAGAAAAAACCGTGAACCTACCCCGTGTGCAAACTCTGAAAACAAATATGGGAAAGTGTTTGACTGTAGCCCTCAGATTCTGGTCTTTTGTCTCAGACCAAAAGCTGCCGTGCTGTTATAGTTTGCTGGTGAATCTACTGTGTTGCTATGATGCTTATGTCGAAACTGAAGCTCGTAATGTTGCTGATGCTGGACGAGACTGAGAGGCTTAGCACTGCTTGG
>Ga0315289_10000569_pt1 | contig 56846 bp, 87 predicted proteins | sample YL17G11_40_MG_FD_203452 | JGI IMG/M metagenome (GOLD analysis project Ga0315289, IMG submission 203452) | Sediment microbial communities from Yellowstone Lake, YNP, Wyoming, USA - YL17G11_40 | ecosystem: Environmental > Aquatic > Freshwater > Lake > Sediment | place: USA: Wyoming | collected...
GGTGAGTATCCCCGTCCATCTTAATCCCGTGGCGTTCCTCACCTAAAAGACCCTTATCAGTCACCGTGTTATAATAGACTGTGGCTATTAAAGGCAACGCAAACGAGGGAATAGAAGTTGCCTGTGATAAAACCCCAGAAGCATTATAGTAAACCCAATTCATTCCCGTTGCGTCATCTATTGTAATTGAAGTGGTAGTCTTGGAAGTCTTAACTCCATTGATATAAATATCATGATTGCCTGTAATGGTAAACACTCTTGTTGCATTTACAAAACTTAATGTTGCAGTTCTATCCACAAATCCAGATGGTTCAGTCATTGCGGTAAATACGGTAGGGATTACTACGGAGTTAAATGTCCCTATGCCTGTGGTGGTGAGGTCGCCTGTGAATAAACTATCCCCTGTCGCATTGATGGCGTAAGTTCCGTCTAAAATACTAACTACATTAGTTCCATTATTAATATACAATGCAATTGTTCCATCTGCTAAATAAATATAATTTGTTAAATCTGTAAAAATTCCAGCAGAACTTCCTAAACCTTTATATGCAGTAATACCAGCTGTTGCATTTGCAAGATAAACTTGTGTTCCACCATCAGTAAAATATCCTGCCCACGTTCCAATGTCATCCCCTAATACCGCCTGATAAGTTGTGCCGAATGTTCCTTTGGCTGTGGTGGTAATAGATCCTGAACCCATATCAAGACCCCACGTTGAATCTACTGGATAAATTTTAACTCCATCACCATACCAATAAGAAGCTGAACCTATCCCACCAGAAATCCCTCCAAGCACAGTATCTGATAAATAAATAGTTTGACCAGGATATATAATATCTGGATTAATTATTTGAGAATTAAGATTCTTTAAATCAGTAAAACTTATCCCATTATTTTGAGCAATATTATATAAATTATCTCCAGATTGCACCGTATAATTTCCATATACAAAATTGGCGAATGAAGATAATCCGATTAAGGCCAACGTAATAATGATTGTTTTTTTGTTCATAATTTTATGTCCAGCATACTATCTCACAAACTTGATTTGCTGTTGGACTTTGAAAATAAATAGTTTTTCCAGTTAATTTTACCATATCTAAATGCATTGAAGCTCCGAATGGAATAGTTACATAATTACTACCGGATTCGTTAACCGTAAATGCCATTTTTAATAATGCATTAAGTGCTCTTAATTTTACATCAATAATTCTTACATTATTTGGAAGTACCTGTGAATATTCTGTATCAGCCAAAGTCATTGAAACATTATAAATTGTTGGGGCTGATGCTAATTCCGTATTATCTTCTATTTCCTCCAGCTCATTCTCCGTTTTTGTTAAATCAATTCCAACTCCTCCTCCAAGATTAGTATTAAATTGTGCAGTATAAAAATATTTACCATCTTTATCTACCAACCTTACTGGAATTGCTTCTGTGGTTTCTTTATTGCTCACAAAGGCGGAAATCGCCGCCTTTAATCTTGAAACAAGATTTTTTATCGCTTCAACAATAATGGGCGAATCTGACTTAGGAAAATTCTTAACTTCTATCTTTTCTGGAAATTTCGGAATTTCAACTTTCGGAATTTCAATTTGGTTCTTAACAATTATTTCTTTGGTTTCACCCTCCTTTTTTATCAATTCATCTACCTTATTACATAATTCATCTATACTTTTTGCCTTTGAAACCTCCGTTAGATATTTGCTTGTCAATATCTCATTTAAAGTTTTTCTTTCTTCTGAAAAAAATTTGGTCAGCTTTTCAATTGCCTCACCTATCTTTTTGTTTCCAATTTCTTCTGTCTTTTTTTCAGCATCCTTAACAACACCTCCAAGAATATCATCAAGACCTTTTTTTAATTTTTCTAAATCTTCTTTATTCATCTTTTTCAGAGATTAAACTCTCCACTTTTTCTCTGGTTTTTTTTAATTTTTGTATTTCTTCATCCATCTCCATTTTTTTATCATCAATTTCATTTTTAATGTTTCTCTGACCAATGATAGGAATTATCGTGCACCTGCAATTAACGTGGAGCGGGGGATATTGAACATTACCGTGAACAACATTTTTGAAACTTTCATCTAAATCAACAATCTCTCCGTCCATTGCCGCACATTCTTCGCAAGTTGCCTCATCAAAAGCAGTAAGCCATTCTTCTGCTTCTACCACACCCGACTGCCTGTATCCCTCTTCTGTTGCGAAATTAGTAGCCCTTGAAGTCTCCGTTCTCGCTATCCTGAAAGACCTTATTCCTTCGCAGTTGTCAAATACCTCGTTTATCCTTCCAGCAATCTTCCCAATACCTTCACCTTCCCTTATCCCCACTTCAAGTGCTTCTCTAATAAGTTTATTAGTATGCTCATTCACCTGTTGGGCAAATATAATAGGTTTCTTTTTAAGAAAAGAAATAATCTGGGCGGTAGCCATATCAAGACTTCCATTAATTCCAACATAGGTCAATGCCAATTTTCCTTCCTCTTTAAGTATCTCTTTAATCAAAGGGGTAAGAGATATCACAAATGTCGTGCTCTCGCTTGCCTCGTCAAGCAGAATGCTTGAGATATTTATTGCCTTTTCTTCCAAATGTCTGATAACCGCCCTTCTCTGAACCTCAAAAAGTTTCTTTAATTCAGTCCTAAATCTTCCCTCAAACTTTTCAGAAATATAAATCTGCTGTCTCCAAAATTTCTCTTCTTTTGACATCTCAATCTTCTCTTTTTTCTCTCCGTTCTTTTTCCTCTTATCAACCAGATAATCTCTAACAATCTTCCCTATCCCATCTTTTATAATTTTCATCTCCTTCCCCCTTCCGTGAATCTTTTTTAAGATATTCTTTCCTTTGATTGTTTTGCCTTCCGCTGGAGTATTGGGTTCTCCCAATGGCATCAAACTGAAGGGAATGTAAATCTGGTCTCCGCCATCAACGGGCTCCAAGCCTCTCTCCTTCCTCACCTCATTCCTTGTCATCCACCCGCCCGCAAGGGCAGAATCGTAAACTTTCAGTTTGCTCTCCACATTTTCTGGAACTGGGTCTTCAAAATCAAGCCACAGATTGTCCCCGAACAAAGGGACAAAAAATTCGTTCAGTTGTTCAACTATCCTCTTCATCTTGGGTTTTATCGTCCATCTGGCAAAGGCGTATGCCCCCGTCTCTGCGTTCGCCAAATTGACATTATCAGTAATTGCAATCACGGATTTTGGAACCCTGAAAATGGAAAGGATTTTGTCCCTTGTAAATCTTTGCTGTTCCAAAAAGTCCATATCCTTCTGCGATATCTGCATCGCCTGATAACTCAAACCCTTCTCCAGTATCGCCATCTTCCCAGATTTTTTCATCCCCTTGAATTTCTTGTTCCACAAATCTTCAAGGTATTTTCTCTGCTCTTTTGTTAAAACTTGTTCTGTTTTTAAAATAGCATCTGGTCTTGCGGAATTGTACATAAATCTGAGGTTCCACTCTTCCGAATACTTGTCCAGATTAACCGTCTGTTCGGCGGCTTCAAGAGTCCCCCTTCCCCTCAATGGCTTTACGGGGTTGGGATATTTAATCAAAATTATATCGTCCTTTTCAAAACGCTCTTCTGTTCCATCGTCTTTTCTATACATATAATAATTAATCAGTCTTTCTCTATCATACTCTATTTTCAACCTGTCTGGTCTCAGCAAATAAATGGAAATTATCTCATCTCCATTTCTTTCCAAAGCCCAAGGTGCCTCTCCAGAAAGTTCAAGGTATTCCTGCGTCAACCAGAAATGGTCAAACTTGGTGGTAAAATCATTTACCCTGTATAAAACATCCAGCAAAGGATGCTCAAAAGTTTCCTTCATCTCTCCACCACCGCCTATCTCGTACAAGTGAAATTCAATTGAGGCAATCTCGTCGCAAATAGCAGACACACAAGAATATACCCAGCCCGTTGCCGACTTTAAATAGTCTATTGGCATCATTCCTTGAGGCAATGTTTCATAAATCCCCTCGTAATCATCTGGTATTTCTTCCCAAGATACTGACTTCTTTTTAGATAATTTTTCTACTAAAACAATTGGTGCTTTTGAATAACCTAATTTCTCTAAAACGAAATTGACTGGTTTTAAAAATGGATTTTCCATAAAAAATTATTATATTTTTATTTCTAAAAAACCACAGATAAGCAATTGCTCACCTGCGGTTTCTCCGTAAGGCTTTGTATTATTTAATATTATAATTAATGAAGCGTGTGTGTCAAGCATTTTTAATCATTTGATAAACAAAAGGTTTCTTCAACTGTAATAATTTTTGGTTTTCCATTGTTGATTGTTATTTCCTTAACCTCTTTTTTATCAAAATAAATTTTGCCGAAGTTCATAACTTCAATCCTGTTAACAAGATTGTATAGTTCCCTATCGTACTTTTTTAATATTATAATTTTCTCATTATCTTTTTCCATTTTTTATTTTTTCAATTAAATCTTGAAATTCTTTTATGCTCTGCTTGATATCCCATTTTTCTCTTACTTCTTTCAACCTCAACTCCGCCTCTTTTTTCCTTTCCTTTGGATTCAAAAATCTAATGACATCTTCTTTATTTCTGGCGACTGGCATCCCCAATGCCCAAGCGGTCAGGGTCTTGTTTGTTGATTTGAATTTTCCCCTCGGTCTGATGTCATCTGGCAACAAAACAAAATCGTGTTCAAGAATCACATCATTAAAACTCCACTCAGGATTTTCATACTCATATTTTACATTTACATCCGCCTTGATGTATGGCGGTCTGCAATCCGACAAAACCGTCAGTTCCAGATTAAGTTTCTTCAGCGTTGCAATCGTCGGGTCTAAAAGCTTGGCATTCTGCGAATAGCCAAACCATATTACTTTCTTCGCCTTTTCATCTGTGTGAACTTTCTGCTTGTTGTGGAAACTCAAATCCTGCCTGTCTGGTATGAAAACAACGGGCTTGTCCGTGAACTGCTCTATCGCCTCTTTCAGCCCCTCGCTTGAAACTGTGACGGCATCGCAGTTGTCAATCACCTCTTTTATGGGAACTGTGTCCAGCCAATCTGCGTCACAAATATCCAGTATCTTTATCCCCTTGAATGCCTTAACATAATCCAACATATACACCTTCTGAAAAATAATAGTTTCATATATAGCACCTTGCTGAAATAACTCCGCCTCCTCCCAGTTCCTGACATACCAATGACCCCTCAATCTTGAACTGCCTATTTCTTTACGATTATGAAATTGTTCAAATAAAAGTATCCCTATCGGTTTTTTGTTGTATATTGACATAATTATATTTTCGTGTTTAATGCTTTTGAAATCAAATTTCGCCAGTCACTCTGGAAACGTTCCTTGCTAAATAATTTTAGAGCGGTCTCCTTTCCCCTCTGACCGATTTCCACCGCTTCCTTGTAATTGAATATGCACCACGCTATCTTTTTTGCGGCATCCTCTGGGTCATCCCTGCATATAAAACCATTGACCCCGTCTTCTATGAAAGTGTCGGCATCCTGATGCTTTGTTGAAACCACACAGCATCCGCTGAACATCGCCTCAGTCCTCGTCCTCGGCATTGGCGAGCCGATTGTCGGGTTGAAATACACCAGCGTCTTTGACATAAAATCACGATACTCTTCAAAGGAAGCGAAGTTGGAGTCCTGTGCAATCCATATCATCTCTATCCCATATTTGTTTTTCAGAAGCTCTCTGGTTTCGTTAAAAAGGTTTCTCCCGTAATACTTCTCCCCGATACCTGCGGCAGAAATAAAGGTGGCACACCTCGGCTCCTTGACATTATCACGCCAGTCCTTCTCGTCCAGCCCGTGGATTATTGTCTGACCCCAGCCCCACTGCTCCCTCGCCTTGTGAGAATTGACCACCATCTCCCTGACATTCCTGTTGCTCTTGACAAGTTCCTCCATTTTCTTTTTAGCCCAGACCATTGAGTTCTCTTCTGTCGCCCCGTATCCGTCCAGAACACACATTTGCATAAACATTTCGGGGTAGACAGGCGTCCCGTGATTTATCACTATAATCGGGATATCATCTATCTGCTCCAAGAGTTGCCTGAAAAGTTTCGCCTTTCCCAGATGGAGAACAAGACACTGCTGGTCTGCGTGCAGAATTGCCAAGTCGTATTTCCCCTTCTCGTAATAAGGCGTCCACTTCAAGTGCGAAGGCATCATCCTCGCCCTGTTGTCCCACTTCCTTGTGTAGTTTATAAGATAAGTCCAGTCAATAAAGTCCATCTTCAAAAGTTCCGCCTGATGGGAAATATGCTTTTTCAGTGCCACGGAACTGAGAAGACCCTGATTTTTCGGGTTGGTAGTTCCGTGGCACTTTTTATATTATTATTTATTTCCATATTGTTTTGTTTAAAAATAATTTTTCCAATAATCTCTACGACCTTTTATTTTTCCGCTTTTTTAATATCCTCCTCCTGCCTCAAAAAGTTGCAATGCCGACACAATTCAATCTTCTCCCGCTCGCCCTTTCTCAGCCACTCCCTAATCTGCCTGAACTTCGGGCAGTTCCAGAGCTTGAGCACATCCTCGTCCATAACATTTCCAGCCACGGTCGTGTAGTAGTAATCGGAACAGCACAGCACCATATCGCCCAGATAGTTTATCATAACCTGTTGCAGTCCCTTGGGGCAGGGTCTCCTAACCAGAACATCGGGACCGACATCTATGTTTCCCCCACGGTTCATAAAAACCTTATTCCTGTCCTGCTCAAAAATCTTTAGCAACCTGACACTGACCCCATCCTCCATATCCTTGAACCTTTTATATGTCTCCTCACGGTAGCAAGTAATCAAAATCTGGCTCAGCCCCTTCTCAAAAAGCATACGCACATAATCTTGGTCAATGGCGATTCCGTTGCTCCCAATCATAATGGGATTGTCTGGGAATAATGCCCTTGTCCGCCTAATCCAATCTGGCAGACGCTTATCCAATGTCGGCTCGTTAAAGTCGTATGGCGAAATCCTGCCCCTGAAATCCATCTTCTTCAAGTCGTCCATTATCTTAAAGTAAATACGCTCCTCCATCAGCTCCCCGTGCTTCTCAATCTTTGAGTTGGGGCAGGTCGGGCAGTTGAGGTTGCACCCGTGATAGGTCTCAATTTGAATTATCTTAAACTCATCTAATTTAGTCATAATGTTTTGTCCCCGAACAATTTATAGTTTAACAATTTCGCCCGAATCATATCCTTCCTCTTTTGGGGCGTCATCTTGCTTGACCTCATTTCAGTCGCCTTGGCACTGGGAAGATATTCCAACTTGAAATCCTGCTCCCTATAACGGGTTCTCAGTTCCTGCGAAGCCCCGCCCCAAACATCTATCCTCTCATTGAACATCCCCGCCATAATCAGATGCTTCCTGCGGATGGCACTAAAATTCTCAACAAAACTCTTCTTGCCCCCCCCTTTTTCCCCGAAGAACCAAATCTTTTTTTCATCAGCCATAATGGCATCAACAAAATTTTTGACAGCATTTTTATCTGGGCAGAACCTGCTGTCACAGAAAACCAGAATGTCTCCAATCGCCTCAACCACTCCCAGATTGCGAGCCATCGCCAGATTGTATCCCTCCCTTTCGGTGTATATCTGCTTGACCGTTATCTTTGCATCAAAAATAATCTCCCTTTTTTCCACCTCATCCCAGACCACAACCGCCTCAATGTTCTTGTGCGTCTGCTCGGACAGGGCGTCAATGATTTTTCTGACCAAATCTTCCCTGTCATAAGTTGCTGGTATAATAACACTAACACAGGACTGGTCAGGAAACATCACGGAATTATAAAGTTTCTCATATTCCTTTGCCAAATACTGGGGCGTGAATCTCTTGACCGCCTGCCAACCATTATTTCTCAGCTTCTTCCTCAGCTCCAAATCCTCCATTGCCCTTTTGATTTTCTCCTTCATCTGCTCATAGTTTCCATACTCAAATAAAAGAACATCCCTCTCATCCTCAACAATATCCGCCGCCATACCGTTTGGCGTGGTCACCACAGGAACTCCGCAGGCAAGTGCCTCCAAGAAAGGGAGAGTGCCTCCTTCGTGGTCAGGTTCGCTGTTGCCGACATACAGGGCTATGCTCTTAAAAAAGTTAAGCCTCTGCTCGTCTGGGCACTGGTAGAAATCATACCTCATATTGTCCTTGTGCTCTTTTGGAATGCCATTCCAGTAGTCCAATTTGTCCAACTTTCCCATAATATAAAGCGGATATCCGAGTTCATAGCAAGCCCGAGCAATCTCCTTCAAGCCCTTCCACGGCACAACCCTTCCAGCATAACCCACCGCCATTTCCTTTGGCGAGTAGTCCTCAATCCATTCAAAGTAATCAAAGTCGGGGACATTCTCAATCTTCCTGACCCTCAAAGGATAAAGTTGATTCAGGGTGTTGTAATAGGCATTGGTCTTGACCACCAGAGCGTCAAAATCCTTCCACTTGTCCATCTGCTTATTTGGCATCGTATGATAAGTCAAAATCTTTTTTTTATCTTTTAATTCTGGTATTTTCTCGCAAAGTTGCCAAGCCACATTCCAATACTGGAAATCAACAATATCAACATCCTTGATTGCCTGCCTGATTTCTTCCAAGTGGTCTTCAATATCCCGTGGTGGACAATAAATAAGCTTCCACTCAATCTGTGGATTATACTTGCGGATGTAATTACACAACTGACCGATGCTCCAAGGTAAATCAGGAATTTGTAAAATTCTTAACATATTTTTTAATCTTAATCCAAACTTTTTGATACCATTTCAATTTAATGATTTCAGATTCTTTGATTGTTTCGCTGATTGGCGAAACTTCTGGTGGCTTGTAAAACTTTATATTCTTGATTTCTTTCCTAATAACTCCAATATTGCTATCACATATTGCATGCATTCGTCCAGGAGTAATTCTAATTATTCTATAAATATCTACTTTTCGCATTCTACAATTATCTTATAAATGTTATCTTTGAACTTTATGTTCTTGAAACCAACATTTTTCAATTCTTCCTCCATTATCTCTCTGGTAAAAATGTTCCTATGGTGGTCATAAGGATTTTTTGAAGCACCCGTAAAGCTGAAAAGCCAACGCACGGAATTTATCACCGCCTTCCCCTGACACTTCTGACACTTCGGGTTGGCGACAAAACCTTCCTGACTTTCCGCTTTATGCGGAACGCATTCGCATATCTGCTTGTTGACATAATACTCCATCGCCTTTCCGCAGTCAGGAACCTGTATGTAAAGTGTGCCCCCATAATCCAAAATGCGATACCATTCTTTCAAAACCTTCGGGGTGTCCCTAAAAGACAAATGCTCCAAGAACTCTATTGCCACTATTTTATCTGCCTCATTATCTTTGGCGAATGGATAAGGAACATCCGTCAAATCGTAGACTATATCAACATTCCCCGCAATGTTGAGCGTGTCCACATTGACATAACCGCTTATTGATTTACGACCGCACCCGAAATTAAATTTCTTCATCTTCTAAAATCTCTTTAATTTTTTTAGTTATATTTTCAGCAACATATTCTGCTCCTTTATTCCCGATTAAAACAATTGCCATTCCTGCTATCAAAGAATAAATTTGTTCTTCTTGTTCTTTTGTCATAATTCGCACAACATCTTCCAGCCGACTTTTCTCAATTCTTGAAAAGCCTGCTCTTTTTGCTGTTTGTATTTCTTATTTTCATTATCCCTATCTAGCAATAGCGTGCATCTCGGCTCTATTGAAATCAACCTGTATCCCCTCAATCTCGCCAAATAACTATGCCACAAATCATCAGCGTGATTATATCTTTGGTAAAAATTACTCTCAACCAACCTCGACTCAACCTCAAATAGACTGCGACCCCGCACGCTCCCGCCCCCGCCAATGTAATCAACCTCTGTTCCGTATGACAGTTTTATCGCCAGTTCCCCTCTATAACTTTTTGGATTCAGCAATTTTGAATACCAACCCAATACACATTTATCCCCAAACTTCAAATACTCCTTAAAATGATATTCAACGAAGTCAGGTGCCAAATCCTCATCGTCGTCAAAGCAAATAATAGGGTCTCCTTGCGTTTTATTTACCAAAGCCCACCTGTCCCCCGTCCCCACATTTTTTTCGCTGTTAAAGACCAATAAACGCTCTTTCGGGAAATCAATTTTTAATGCCTTTCCGCTATTATTCCAAATACTAACATTAAAATTGTCAATAGTTTGTTCCCTCAATTGCTTCATTATATCACCAATTCTGTCCCATCTTTTATAGATGGCGAAAATCACGTCAATTTCCATTCCTTTTGTAAAAATAATGGTAAAGATGTTTGTAAATCTCCGACCTGTATTTATCTGCCAGAAACCTTTCTATCTTTTCCCCGTTCTCCTTTTTGTGTATCTCCATTGAAATCTGGCTTATCCTGTCAAAAATCTCATTCGGACAATTAACCAATATCTCAAGTTCCGCATCCTCGCAGTCCATCTTTAAAAAATCGCACTTCTCTATCTTGTTATCAATGAAAATCTTTTCCAAAGAAATTATATTAACATATTCATATTCTTTCGGATTTTCTAAATATAAACTATGCCCCCCGTTGCAGTTTTCATCCTTAAAAAGTTGTGTCCTGTCAGAAGGCATTGAAGAAACCGCCAACTTAAAGCACTTTATTCTGTCTTCCAAATGGTTCAGCTTGATATTTTCAACCAGTATTTCATAGTTCTCTTTCTCTGGTTCAAAGGCATATATGGTCGCCCCTCTGCTGGCACACAAGATTGAAGTCCCCCCGATGTGGGCACCGATGTCAATTACGACTTTCGGCTCTTTCGGGACTCTATATCTATCTAGTAATATCTCAACTCCACTCACAGTTTCCTTGTCAAAGATATCTCTGACTTTGAACTTTAACCCGTTGATTTCTATTTGCTCTGTTTGATTTCCCATAAATATAACCCACCCTCTGGGTTGTCTATTATTTTATATTTCTCCATTATCAATTCCCTGAAATCCTTCTGCTGTTCTTTCGCCCCTTTCATATGCCCCGATTTGCTAAATCTTTCATCTCCAGTTTCATCATCTGGGATAAATGGATAACTCGTAGTCCACAAATACTTCACCTTCGCTTCTATGCATTGTTTCAAGGTGTCAATGGGGCTTTCCAAATGGTCTAAAACCTCCCCGAAAATTATCAGGTCATAGTCAAAAGATTTTAACCCCTCTTCAATGCTGATAAAATTGCAATCAAGTTTATCCAATTCACACCTATATTTGACAAAATCAACATACATTTTGAAATCATAAAAAGTTGATTTAGCTCCGTTCTTAGCGAGCAGTATGCCGTAATCCCCGATACTGCAGCCGAAATCCAAAACCCTCAAGCCGAACATTTTATCTTTCAAGTTCTTCAAAACTATATTCGCTTCGTGATATCTGTCGTAGTCAATCATCATCCTCCTGATGTAGAAGTCCTTCTCCCCCTGATAGTTTTCACAGATATCCGTTCTTATTTTCTCTTCTTTTGGGGTCATTTTTTTATTAAATTAGGATAAACCTTTTCCCTGTATTTATTAAAGTGGAACATCGCAATCTCCTTCTCTGGCTGACAGGACATACAGATTAAAGAACCGTCTTTTTCCATCTTTAACTTTGGAGAATAATGATTTTCCATTCCATTATGGCAATGCCAAGAATAGAACTCTGTCTTAATCATACCATCTTTCATCGCCTTTTTAACTACTCCACTAAAACCACCTGTTTCGTAATTTCTTTTATCGTAGTCATACTCGTCAAAATTGTGGTAAACAACATCCGAAAAAATCTTTTCCCAACCGACATACTTCCTAAAAAGATTATTGACATTCTTATTGTTTCTCATTATGGAGAACATCCCGTTCATTGCCTTATCGTCCCCAGAAATAATATCGCACCTGCCCAATAGAGTATCTGTTATGAACCTGTCCAACCTGCCATATACAAGGTCAAAATTCGTGTATCCCCAGAAATCATAACCCTTGATATAATCCTCAAAGATAACCCCGAATGCTGGTGCGAAATCGCAGGGCTTTGAGGTATACCCAGACAAATCTGGCTTTACTTCCGTCTTTTTTTCAATAAGCTCTGCAAAAATCGCCTTATCCCTGAATATCAGCCACTCAAAGCCATATTGCTTCAAGCCATTTATATTTTCCATATATTGGTCTAACCACTTCATCTCCCCAAAAAATGGCAGAATAAATAGTGTTCTCATATCTTTGTTGCCTTGACAAGGCATCCGATTTCATTATGTGCCTTGTATCCACTCATCGCCCTCATCTTATTTTTGCTGAAAAAATCCATCAACATTTCCCCGTCCTCCGTTGTTCTCGGCTTCAACTCTTCTATCTTGAACCCAGCTTTTTCCATCAATTTTTCTACGCCCCATTTAGTCAACCTTATAAAATCCTGACCTTCGGGCTTGTGAACGGGATAGATAAAGTGTGTGGAAAAATATAAAATACCACCTTTTTTCAGCAACAGATTGATATTCTCCAATGCCTGAACTATATTCCACAGGTATTCCGAAACTTCCAAACAGAATGCCACATCAAAATAATTCAAATAAGTTATGACATTGCTTTCACCCATTCCAACATTCAAGTCGCAAACAATATCTGTCTTCTCGCCATTATGGGGGATTTCCAAATCCAATCCGACCAATTCTTTGACATTGAAACTTCTGGTTCTGTCTTTTATGTTTTTTTTGTTTGAACCTGCATCCAAAACTTTGTCGCAATCCACATCAATTGTTTTCAACCACATTTCAAGTTGTTCTTTCGTTCCCAAAGACATAATTTTATTTATTAAAAATAACTTGCCTTTTTAATTCCGAATTTATCCTCTAACCAGCCGAACGCCCCATATCCTAACATATCTGGGGTCATCGCCTTTATCTTCTCCCTGATAATCTGCGGGTGCTTCTCCAACGGGACTGCCGTCTGCGGTCTTGCAAACTTCCCCAGTATCTCCTCCTTCAAAAAATCAGGAATGCCGTCCCTCTCAACATTTTCGCCAAGGTCTTTCATTTTTGATATTTTTATCCATTTATATTCCAAATTTTTCTGCTTTATGGTCGCCTTCAAGTTCCTATATCTCAATTCCTTTACCGTCTCTATGTTTTGAAAGGTATAGTTATAGTTGTGTATGGTGGTAATGCTGTCATCAATCTCGCTCTTTGTGAACTTCTGCCCGAAGTTTATCCCGTTCTCAGTCAGTTTGTAAATTATCGGAATGTTCCCCCAACCGTGGCTGACCAAATCCACCCCCCACTTCACATTCAAACCCCTCTGCTTGCAGTTGTCCCTGAAAACAAGGAAAGGAGTCTGCTTTTTGATGTAATGCCTGTCCACTAAAATATAATTCAATCTGTTGTATTGCAAGATGCACTTCCCCCTTTTCGCCTTCAATTCGCAGTCCTCCCTGAAATTATACTTCTTGTTCACAATCCCCACACACTCTTCATCAAGAATGAAATCCACATCAAACTTGAAAACTGCGTCCCCCGTGCATTCCTCATACCCCCTGTTGAAGTTGTGGCTCATCCTTGAATAAAACCAGTCCTCCTCCCACTTTGTGTCCTCGTCGCAAACTATCCTGATTTTGCTATCGCCTATGTCTTTAATCGCCTCTATAGTCCCATCCGTTGAGCCTCCGTCAATCACAACCAGTTCATCAACCACTGGAAGAAAACTCCTGATGCTCTCAATGAAAGGATAGTTAAATTTCAGGGAATTGGTTGTAAGGCAAAAACCCGAGATTTTAAGACTACTCATAGTTTTTTGAATACCTCTAAATAATTATCCCCCATCTCCTCCAAACTTATCACCCCTTTTTTTATCTGCTCTGGTATCCCACCGCCATCTTCTTCCCATAAAATCTCCGTCTCGCAGGCAAGTGCCTCGTTGACCACATTTGAGTTCGCTTCATTTGAAAAGGGACATAGAAGCACATCTGCCGACCTCATAATCTTTGCCAGTTCCCGCCTGTCCTCAACCACGCCCCAGAACTTGTATCTCTTCTCCGCCCCGCCAAAAAGGTCAAAATTGTATTCAAGGTTCTCTGGGCTGAACTTCCCGACAATCCAAAGGTGTGCCTCTGGGTTGTGGAAGAATAACATCATAAAATCATACCACGCTTTCTCCCATCTCTTTGTCTCGTCCCTGCTTGAACGGACATATAGATATTGCGGATTTCCCTGTCTCAATATCGTTTCCCCCTCTGGCTTGAATATCTCGGTATCAACCCCGTTGAGAATCACCGCCCCGTCCCTCTTAACAAAGGGCATAATGAAACTCTTTGCCCACTCGGACTGGTAGACGATGGCGTCTGCTACCTGCGAAAAATCATATAATCTTGGAACTCCTGTGTTTCTATTGCGACTATTTCTCGGACAATTGTCAATACGAAGCACTACTTTCTTCCCCGCCTTTTTTGCCTCATAGACCTCATCCCTCTGAGCCATAGTAGGTCCCGTGATAAAATAAATATCGCAATCCTGCCACCTTTCTACAAAATCCACCTTGCCTTTCAGTGCCTTGATTATGTTTGAGGTGAACGACCAGCCCCCTCCAATAATTGAATCTTTGGCTTTTTGTGGAATAAAAATTCTCATTTTATTCTGTTTCAAAATTCTCTTCTAATACTTCAAATTTACATTTATATGCTCCAACTTTAATAAATTGGTAATTCTCCCCAGTCATTAATCTTTTTTGTCTTATGTGTGCAACAAGCATAGAAAATGTCATTTCAAATTCCTGTTCTAATTCTTTAATTTCAATAAGTTTTATCTTTTCTAAATCTTTCATAACATTATTTTATCTCGTAATAAGGAATATCCATCCTGCGAGGATATCCGATTTTTGTCATCTGTTCGTCCATATAAGCCAAGAAGTCCTCCAAGAACTCCCACTGGTGATACTTCTCCAATTCCCAGGAATGTGACCATGCTTCAAACCTCCCGCCCTCCTCAATCACCTCGTCAAACTTTGCCTTTGCATATTCCGTCCAAACAAGCAGGTTCGGCACCTTTTCATATTCTGTTATCTCACAACTGTTGACAATGTCGTATTTTCTAAATGGCATTATGTGAACAGTCGGTCTCGCCTCAAAAGGGTCTTTGGGAAAATCTATACAACCAGCCTTCACGGTTCTCGCCTCTAAAAAACCAGCCCTCTTGACCACTTCCTTGACCCTGTCGCTGAACCTGCCCCTCGGATAGCAGAACCTCCTGACCTCATAGTTCGGATTGATATTTGTCCTGATGACACTTTCCAGCATCTTCTTCCCCTCAACAATCTCGTATTCCAGCTCTTTGTCGGTAAGTTCGTTGAACTCCCTCGGGTGCGTGACGCTGTGTGCCCCAATCTCAAACAAGTCCTTCGTTATCTTGCACATCTCACAGTTCGGCAGTGTGCCAGCCAACTGCCTGACCTGATGGTCTGACAAATCCCTCGCCTTAACTGGAATGTAGAATACCGCAGGTATCTTGTATTTAATCAGCATATCCGCAAGAGTGAGGTCAAGTTGGTCACCGTCGTCAAAACTCGCAAATATTTTTATTCTTTTTGACATATAAAATAATTTATCCAATAATTTCTATTATGATTGGTTTTTAAATGACAATCATTACATAAAGTTATCAGATTATTCGGATTGCAATTCTTTTTATTATAATCTATATGATGAACGGTCAATTTTCTTCTTTCTTCTAATTCTGTTTTTCCACAAACTTTACATTTTCTTCTGTCCCTATTCCTGATGACTTCTTTCAAATCCTCATTAAACTCCAACCCGTATGGCTCAAAAGAGCTTCCATTATTCCAAAAGGGATGATTTTTTCCTTTCTTAAATTCTGATTTCGGATGATTTCCAATTTTAAATTCAGTTTTAGGAGAAGAATGTTGACCTTTATGTGATTCTATCATTTTTTTTCTTGCTTCTTCTGTGGGTCTTCTTCCTATTGCTTTTTCTTTTATTTTATTTTTTGTTTCATCTGAAACAATATGACCTTTTTGAAAGGTATAAGCGTTTTTGTATTTGGGATGTCCTTTTGGAAATGCCATATTACCTTATTATAAACCAAAACAACACAAAAAGCAAAAAATGTCTATCTTAATTCTTTTTGGTTCCATAGATTTTCTTTGGCTCTCTTAATATTGCATCTATATCTTTAAGCATCTCTTCTTCGTTCAATGCCGAAGACAAACAATCATCTCTCTCCTTTTTCATAGAAACAACATCTGTTAAATCCTTTTCCTTCACTTTCAAACTGTTCTCCCATTGGACTATCAGTTCCCTGTCCTTATCCTTTCCTTTCAGTTTTTCGTTTGAGATGTCCTCCCTTATCTTAGTAATATCCTTTGTAAGAACTTCAATCGCCCCATCACCCCTAAATTCTACAAATTTCTTGTTGAAGCGATAGGCGTCAAAATAGTGCCTTATGATATTGTCTATCCACTTTATCCTCGTTGCTTTTAATGCTCTTTTTATTTCTCTGTTGTTAAATTCTATTGGCATAATTTTATAATTTCATTTTTAAATTTATGTCTGGGCTTCCAGCCGACCTTTTTGTCCGCCTTCCTGATATCCGCATAGCTGTATCGGACATCAACTTCGGGCATTGGAACCTCCCTCACTTTTAAATTCGGATATTTGCTCTTCACTATCTTTATCAATTTGTTCAATGTTATCACCTCCGAACCACCCAGATTGAAAGTCGCAAAATTATCCTTCGGCTCGTAGTCAATCAACTTAATTATTCCGTCCGCCAAATCATCAACGTGGGTATATCCCCTTGCCGACCTGCCGTCCCCGTATTTGACAAACTCCGTCCCTTTCCTGCCCGCCTCAATTAACTTTCTAACAACCATATCCTCCCTCCCGTTCTCCCCGTAAACGGTGAAAGGTCTGAAAACTATGACTGGAATCTTAGCACTGAACATCCTACAAACCATCTCTGCCCCCTTTTTACTAACAGCATAGGGCGACATCTGTGAATTACATTCCATTGTTTCGCTTAAAGGCGAAACTTCATTGCCATAAACAGACGAGGAAGAGGCAAATAGGAACTTCTTTACCCCCGTCCTCAAAGCCCATTTCAAAAGCCAGTATGTCCCAGTTATATTAGTTTCAAAATACTGGTCTGGTATTTCAAGCGACTTCCTGACCCCCGCCAAAGCGGCAAGATGGATTACAATGTCTGGCTTGGCATTTTTCAAAACGCATTCAACATTATTTTCCTTTCTTATATCATCTAAAATGGCATCATTTTTTATATCCATTCCACAAACATCATACCCCAACTCCTTTAATCTTTTGAAAAGAACCCTACCGATAAACCCATCTGAACCTGTAATAATAATTTTATATTTTTCTGTCATCTTAATTTCCTAAAAATTATCCTGCCTATTTCCGACCTCTTAGGCAATTCAACTATTACCCTGTCCCCGACAATTATCTTTATCTTGTTTATCATCAGTTTGCCAGCAGTATAAACCCTTATCGTTATTCCACTATCTAACAGAACCTTGAATTGGGCATTTGGCAAACATTCTGAAATTGTTCCTTCAATTTTCATTTCTTTGGTGGGTCATCACTTTCTAACTTTTTGTATTTCGGCTCTTTACCTATCTTGTTAATAATCCAAGCAATAAAGATAATGACAACCATTATTATAAAAATTATTACTATCATATTCAAATAAATGACTTAAATCCTTGTTTAGAAAGCAATTCATCGTTATACTTGTCTGTCGCTTTCAAGATTGGAAGATTAATACCCAAATTATCAGCAAAATCAATTATTGCCTTTGTGTCTTTCGGCAAACACTTACCCCAGTATCCTCTCTTACCTTTGTGCATAATCGTCAGATGTGTTCTTCCAACTCGCCTATCTGCCGCCAATCCATCAACTACCTCTTCCCACTGCTCTTCTGTCAGACCAAACCCTTTAACCAAATCATACATCTCATTATTGTGTGCCACCTTTATTGAAAACCAGATATTTTTGACATACTTAATAAACTCTGCCACTTCGCTCGGAACTATCCTCTCGTGTGAAGCCAAAGGAAGTTGTTGTATGACATCCTTCGCCACATTTTTACTCTTATCCGTATAGCCAATTATCTGACTATCTGGAAAAGACATATCCTGGTCTGCTGTTTCTTCTGTCAAAAATTCGGGGTTGAATAAGATTTTATGCTCTGGAAACTCGCTCTGCAACAATTGCGTTGTTCCTGGTGGAATTGTTGACTTAATGATAATTATCTTTCCATCATCCAATTCATAAATTACATCTCTCACAAGATTAACATTACAACCCTTCCCAATTTCATAGGGAGTCGGTAAGCAGATGTAGATATAGTCCGCCTTATTGACTTCCTCCATAGAGCCGATGCCCTTTTTGTCAAATAGGAATAAATTATAGTGCGTCTTCTTTTCAAAGTATCTTCGCAATGCACCCCCGACCATTCCAATTCCAATTATTCCAATCTTATACTTTTTTTCTGCCATATTTTTTTCTTTTTATTATTAAATTATTACAGTCAATTCCATAACTTTTAAGTTCTTTTTTTAATCTTTTAATGGCTTGTAATTTAGCCCGCTTTAACGCTTCCTGATATCGTTTATTATCCAATAAAATCGGCATCTTCATATAAGTTTATCTGTCCAACTTTTTGGAGTCAACTCATTTATTATCTCTATGGAAAGGTGATACTTGAACCTCTTTGTTCCCCTTGCTTTTATGTAGTCAATCATCTCTTTTAATCCATCTTTTAATTTCCATTCGGTTTTGTAGCCGAGCAACCTTCTCGCTTTATCTGCACAACAATTAGCCTCTTTAACTTCTTGCGGTCTGCCCTTTAAATAAATGGGCTTCAAATCAAATCCTATCTGAAATGCTATTGCCTCGGCTAATTCTTTTATAGTAATAAATTCCTCATCGGGACCGATGTTTATTACCTCTCCTACCACATTATCTTGAAAAGCGAGTTTGACCAGAGACGTGATGTCGTCCTTGACATAACTGAAACATCTCTTCTGGCTTCCGTCCCCGTAAATTATCGGTTGCTGACCTTGGAGCATCTTGTTTATGAAAATTGAAGCAACATTCCTGAAAGGGTCGTCATACTTCTGCCTCGGACCTATGATATTATGTGGAACTGCTATCACATATTCCATTCCGTGAACTTCTGCAAGATTTCTTAAAAGCAATTCCGATGCGTATTTCCCTATCCCATATGGGTCTTGCGGTTGGCAAACCATATCTTCTGTGAACGGAACTGGGTTAGTCCCGTAGCGAGCCATAGAGGATAACATAATAAATCTTTTAACCTTGTTCTGTATTGCTGCTGAGATGACGGAAGAAGTAGCCAGATAGATATTCTCGGCAATCAGGTGCGGGCTGAAAACACTCAATCCCTCGTATGCGGTAGCGGCACAATGGTAAACCACATCTGCCCCTTTCATTATCTTAACCATCGTGTTGAGATATTTGCAGTCCGCCAAATGAAATTCTACCTTATCAGATACATTGTCCTGATAGCCACCTATCAAATTGTCGCAACCGATTACCCGATGACCCAACTTTAAAAATTCGTCGGCAAGGTGGCTCCCCAAAAATCCTGCACAGCCTGTTATAAAAATAGTTTTCTTTTCATTCATTTTCTAAATCTTTTAATTTTAATTTTTCTAATTTATTTTTCCACAATATTTTATGTGCGTAATGATGGATAGGCGGAGTCTTTCTTGTCCTATGATTGCGGTGCACTTTTCCCCATAAAACTTTGCTTCCTTTTGCTAATTTGAATTTTGTTTGCATTTTTATATCTTTGTAATTTCTATTATAATATAATCAACTTTTGAAATAAACTTCCTCGCCTGTAAAATCCAAATCTTCCTGTCGTCCTCAATGTATCCCTTCTTGACAATAATATCAAGCAATAATTTTTCCAGATTGTCAACATCAATTCTCTTTGCATTCTTCAAATAAAACTCCAAATACACCGCAACCTCACCCTTTATTTTATCACACTTGGGAAGCAGAAGCAAAACCTCTTTTTCATAATCTTCATAATCTTTCGTCTTGAAACGCCTGCCTTTGAAAGCCCTGTTTATACTCAATGGCTTAATGTCAATTTGTATCCTCATACAATTGTTAGCAAAGGGCTCTCCTCCTCTAAGAAGGAATACTCCCCATATCTTCCAGCATCCATTGCGTGGTCATTCACCTTAACTGGTTCATCCTTAAAATCCTCACTAGTTATTTTTCCTTGTTTATCCTTCCACGAATACGATTTTATCTCTTTTAGTATGTTCACCGACCTTTTTGTTATGAACAACTTATGACTCTTGATATAGTCAATGCCCGCCTGCACCGCCTTGTCGGCAGGCACGATGTTGAACCCCGCGTCTTGTATCTCCTTTATTCTTGATGGGTCTGTGTCCGAAACTATCCTGTCGGACTCGGATATCTTCAAGTCCTTCAGCTTCCCTATCAGTTGCTGGTTCGTCAGGTGGCTCTGGTAGAGCATCTCATCCCAGTAGCAATCCTTGTCCTTCTCAACTATCCTCACAAGTGCCGATGGGTTGTTATACCCGAAGTCCAATCCATAAATTGCTCTATCATAACTTTCAGGTAATTCATCGCAATACTGCCAATGGGTATAGATGACATTCTCGGTTATGCCCCTCAACCCAAGCCCATAAATCCGCCAGTAGTTCTTGTCCATCTGCTGATAACCCTCAATCTCCCTGACCAATTCTTCCGCCAGAAAAGGATTGTCCTTATAGGTTGAACGTATGACCGTGCAGTTCTTCTTTGTCTGGAGCTCGTCGTAAATCCAGTGAAACTGGTGCGAGGGGTTGTAGTCCATAAATATCTGCTTGTCCGTCCTCATTGACATCTGCCTGTAATCCTCAAGGTTGAACTCATTCGCCTCATTCATCCACAGATAATTCCTTCTCCTGCTCCTGACCTTCATCGGCTCGTCAATTGAAATAAAATCAACCTCGTTCGTCTTATATCTGAAAATGTGCTCCGACTTATTGTGCAAATCCTCCCTGTAAATACCCATATCCCTGACAATGCTGAAAAAGTCCTTCATAGCCGTAGCCCTCAATGCTGGAAAGGTCTTTCTGGCTATCGTCAACTGACAATTGTTTTCTTCCAGTAGTATTATCGCAAATAGTTGTGCTAATGAATAAGTTTTACTACTCCCAGTGCCTCCCTCATTAATAACGATTCTATATTTTTTATCTCTAAACTCCTGCAGGTTCTTCTGGAATACTATTGTGCTCTTCAGGTTTATTTCCGTCATTTTTTTGTATTATTTCTATCTTAATTTTATTTATATCCTCTTCCGCCCCGATGCCCAGCTTCTGGATGTTAATTGGTAGCCCCAATTCTATTTGTATTCGTTTGTATATTTCACTAATACTATCTGAATATTGTTTAAAAAAAGTATAATCATTTTTATTCAAAGGTTTTTCAGGATTTGGATTCACTATTCTTCCAAGTATTTCAAGATATTTTGAGTCTAAACCAAAAAGCAATTTTTTATTAATTAAAAGGTCTTGAAGGGATATTTTTAACTTTTCCATTAACTCTTTATCTGCTTGTTTTTGTATATTTTCTACTCTTTTTTGTTTCCAAACTTTTTTCTCTTCTGTCCAACCCTCAACTTTGCTTTTTATCCATCCGCTGTGTTCCACCGTTTCCGCACCCAATTTTGACTTAATAAAAGTAAATGATTCTAATATATCAGAATTAAAAAATTCCTGCTTCAAAGCATCCCAGTCATATTTGGCTCTTCCTTCTTTTATTTCTTCTGTCATAGTTTTGTTGCCTTTTGATTAGTAAATTTTTCAAAACGGTCAATAATAACTTGACAATACTTTTCATCTATTTCCATCATATAACATTTTCTATTTAATTGTTCGCAGGCGATTAGGGTGCTTCCTGAACCACCAAAGAGGTCTAATACTATTTGATTTCTTTCAGAATATCTTTCTAAAATTTCTTTCATCAAATTTAATTGTTTAGGACAACTATGTCCCCCCACATCTTTTTGTCTTATATTATTAATTTCAAAAATATCGCTATTCTCTACAATAAATCTTTTTGCTGTTTCTACATTTTTAATAACTTCTTCGTCTAAAATCTTTAAGTCTCCTGTTAAAATATCATTTGGAATTTTTCTTCTTTTAATTTTTTTAGCATAAATTAAAATCGGTTCCCAAATACTAAATAAACTAATCCTACTTCCACTTGTTTTATTTCTTGCTATCCAAATTGCTGTTCCTAATGGTCTTTCTATATTATACCACATCTTCAAATTCCATTTCCCAATAGTCAAAATAATAATAGGAACAAATTTTATAAGTTCTCTAAACCATAATTCACACCATTCTCTGTATTCTTTGGTTTCTTTTTTATCCAAAAAATCCCAATAATCATAACCAATATTATATGGCGGGTCACAAAAAGAAATATCCGCCTTCTCTCCCCCCATCAGCTTTTCCACATCTTTCTTTTTTGTGCTATCCCCACATAATAATCTATGATTTCCAAGTTGGTATAAATCCCCCAATTTAACCAATGGTTCTTTAATTTTTTCGTATTCCTCCTCTGCATCAAAATCATCTTCATTGGTTTTTAATCCAAAAATCTCATCTAATTCATCTGATTCAAATCCCACATCTTTTAACATATCTTCATTAAAATTTGCCAATTCTTCAAAATTCCATTCACCCAAATTTTTATTTGCTCTCAAAAGATATTCCCAATGTTCTTCTTCGGTTAATTGTCTATTCGGCACTCGGACATCTATTTCCTCTCCTTGTTTCCCGTCTAATTTCAAAAGAATTATTCTTTGATGCCCTGAGATTATCCTATTATCCAAATTTATTGCGGGAATTTCTACCAAATTAAACTTCTTTAAAGATTTCTTCAAATCTTCCGCTTGCTTTTCGGTCATTTGTCTTGGATTCCCTTCTGTCGGGATTAACTCTCCAATTTTTCTCTTTTCGGTATGCCAAATTAATTTTTCCATTTTTATCTTATAAATTTATTAACCCAACATTTCCCCGCCTTTTTTCTAAAAACGCTTCCTGCGGGCAATTAAGGCGTAAAGTTATAGGCTCAAATCTGCTGACACCCTATAACTTTGCCGATAATCTCCTCTGGCCTTCCAAATACAGCTTATTCCAAGAATAGTTCGGTTCAAACATTTTATGCTTATCATTCTTTATTATCTTACAATAATCTGGATATTTTTTCATTAAATAAATACAGTGTTCTTTAACAAGTTCTCCGTTCCTATAAAAAACTTCAAGCCCCCCTTTCTGTGTCGCCATTTTGTGAACAAACATATACTCATTCCAAGTAGCAGTTTTATATCCATTCAAAAGAAGTCTTGCCGTTAATTCCCTATCATTAAACATTTTCAAGTTTTCATCATACCCTCCCGCTTTTTTCAACTTTTCAGCATCAATAAAAACCAATCCCCAGCCTTGTGTAATCATTTTTATCGGTTTCTCATAATACCAATTATGTCCTATAAAACTAACGCTCAATTGTGCCAAGTCAAAATTCTTAATTATAGCTTCACCCTCTTTCAAAAATATGTCAATCTCTTCTGGTTTAACAGTTTCCGACTTTTCTCTTGTTATTCTTTTTTTAAGCCCATAAATATCATCATCACTAAATAGATAGTATTTCTCTTTATTTTTAAGCGTATAATCTATTAAAGCATTTGAAAAATATCCGAAGCCAGCATCATTTTTTTCCAGTTTAACTATTTCTAAGTCTGGATTTTCTTTTTTATATTCATCATAAAACTGCGGTTCAACAAATAGAACTATTTTCTTGTCAAATATCTTTTTAAGGGAGAATTGTAGTCGTTGTCGGCTTCCAACTAATATCTTCATTGGTTTTGAAAGTTATCATTAACTTTATAAATTATATTTCCCTCTTGGTCAATTCCCATTGGCTTCAAATATCCTGCAAAATACAGATAAGGGCAGTATCCTTGTTTCTTGGTTGTATTCCACAAAGACCTTACATATTCTTTCCCATTCTGTATCTTCCTTTTCCTTGAACACATTCTACTTCTCGCTATCCAAATCTCTCCACTCTTGAAAACCTGTGCCCAATCAATACTCGCTTCCACATCTTTCCAATAAACTATGCCTTTTTCCTTCGCAATTTTCAATGCCAAATTAAATGGCGAAGTCATAAAATTACAACTATCTGCTAATCCGCAACAACTTAGATTATCATTTAAAAATTTGAAATGCGGGTCTGAAATTGCAAAGCGTAATCCCAATTCGTGGCATAATTCTTTCATTCTATAAACATATTTCTCTTTTAGTTTTGGATTCAATCGCATATAAGAAACTGCACCCGTGCTCAATTTCCTGTAATACTCAAAAATATCATATCCCAGCACTTTGCTTAATATCTCATATCTTTCCCGAACTTTTACCCCAGCCATTCTCTGAATGCAAAGCCATTCAACTGATATGGCTTCCGCCCCGCATTCGTGTGCCTTCCTTATCAAATCTTCATAACAATTACTCGTAATGCCTTGCAGGAATGGTCTAATCCTAATTATCTGGGGAATGCCCATATCGTGATAAAACTTCATCGTGGCGAACCTTTCTGACGAACTGGGAGCGTTAACTTCTATCTGTCTAGCTTCTTCATCATCATCAGTTATAATCGTCCACATTATAACAAAGTTTTTTGACCCCCTAAATGCTTCAATGTATTCTGGCTTCATCAGGGTTCTCGCCCCTTTTGTGCAAATACGAATAGGATAATCTAATTCTCTAAAAAACTTTACCAATTTCAAACTCTCACCTTCTTTTTCTTCTATGGTATCAAATGGGTCTGTCAATCCGCCCCACTGCATCATCTTTTTGTTTTTAATGAAAATCTCATAAAACTTTTTTGATTGTTTATCTCCTGCTTTCCCACTAAAAATCTTTTTAATCCTTTCAATGTTCACTTTTGTAATCCAATCACCCTTCTCTTCTCTTGAATTACAAGCTGGATTATTAGCCCTTATCATCCAAGAAAAACAGTAAAGACATTGATAACCACAGGTGCTATACGTGTCAAATGTTAATGGAACTGAACAATCCATCGTTTCGTACGATAAACGAGGAGAATTATAGGTCGCCTTCATTTTGGAAATAATTTGTCCACTTTTTTCTTCCATAATTTGTTTTACTATGACAACTATTACATAAAGAAATCAAATTTTTAGGGTCTGAATTTTTCTTATTATAATCTATATGATGAACATACAAAACTTTAAATTTTTTCTTACACAATCTACAATGATATTTATCTCTTTTTCTAATAAGTATTTTTAATTCTTCATCAAAATTAAAGTCATATGGCTCTCTTGAAATTCCACCCCGCCAGTTTGAATTATCTTTTCCCTTATATTGTGGTGGTTTTATTCCTAATCTTAAATTAGCTTCTCTTTGTTTTTGTTTTGTTTCTTCTGAATGCTTTTTACCCGTAAAGCCCTTACTAAATAATGGATGTCCTTTTTTGAATCCACATTTTCCTTCTGCCACAGCATTTTTGATACTTTTTCTATGTTTTTCAGATAATTTCCTACCTATGTGAAATTTTCTAATTTTTTCCTTTGTTTCATCTGTATGATGTTTCCCAAGCCAACCATTATTGCCTTTCAAAAATCTACCTTTTTTATCTCTTTTAATCATAACTTAATCTTGGACTATTATAAGATGCTTTCATTTATAAGTTTCATTAGTTTTTCACAATTTGGTTCCTTCTCTCCATCAGGCGTCTCAAAAAAATCGCACGCTTTTTTATAATCTTCTACATTTGGAAAAAAGAAAATAAGCAATGGTCTTTGTCCGAATTTCTTACCCTCAATATCTGACTTCTCTGTCGGCACATATTTTTTATAGGAATAAATATCAGCCATTGCTTCTGCTCTCTTTGAATCAATCCCATCATCCATAAATTTTTTAATCAAAGCATTTCTTTCTGCCTGCACATTTTCGTTAGAATCTAGTTCCCCTAAATCCCTGTTTTCAGCAATACTCAAAATAAAATCCAGACGACGGTTGTCCTCTGGAAGCAATTTAATAAGGCTTTCTCTTGGAACAGACAAGTCAATAATAGTTTTCAACAGCACTGCCCTTTTTGTCAAATCCTGCGTTCCTTTCAATTCATTTAAAGTAGCCAGCAAGAGCATTTCCGTCTTATCATCCACATCCCAGACATCGCACTCCACCTCTTTATATTCAAGTTGCTTCAAAGCCCATAACCTGTTGTGCCCGTCAATAATACGATAACCCTCTGGCTTACCATCGGTGTTTTTAATATCAAATTCTGTCGGTGGCTCTGATATCCTCCTGACAATTATCCTCGGATATTTCCCGCCCTGCTCCTTGATGTTTGAAACCAGTTTTTCCCTGATTTCATCAAGCATCACATTAGCATTTAAAAGATTATTTTTTATCTCTTGTATTTTTATTAGCATAGTTGTAGTTCTTTCGCTGATTTGCGAAACAACTTTTATTTAATTTTATTTAGAAATTCATAAAAATCCCTCCACTCGTTTTTTATCTCCACGATGTCTCCGTTCGGATTTTTAACCTGCCTCCACTTTAAGAAGGCGTCTTCAACTTCCTCCTGCACAAACAAAACCTTGCCCAAACTTTCAGCCAAATCTTCAATTATCTTGTCCTGACATTCAATTTTCGCCTTCGCCTTTGCTTCAATCTGGCGAACACGCTCCCTCGTCAAGTATAGTTTATCACCTATCTCCTGCAAGGAAAATCCCTGCTCCCTCAGACTCAGGACGGTCTTCTCGTTCTTTTTCAGTCCGGCAATAAAAGGATAGACAAGGTCTTTATCCTTTATTTCGGTTTCAAGTATAATTTTTATCTGATTTTTCATTGTCTATTGGTTTTGATTCAACCTTTTTTTGGGGCAGTCCGTATTGTCTATTGGTTTATTAATTATTTTTAAAATATTCTATCTGTTTTTCCCAAAACTTTCTATGAGGGCTACTCCTGTTCTCATTTATCAATTTAATATATTTTAAAACCTTATTGGCGTGAGTTCTTTGTTTTTGATGAGATTTCTCTCCTGCTGATTTTAGTTTTTTTCTATTTGGCATATTGGTTTATTAATTTAATACCCTTCATAGATATAATAACTCTTTTAATTTCTTAAATGCCTTTTTAAAGGTTGGTTCACAAAAACCCACTCCTGCCCCTGCAAAATTCTTGGTTTCAATACAATAAAGTTTGTCCTTATATTCGCAGTTGTTTTTAGTTCCTTTTCTTTCTCTTATTCTGCGAACCTTTATTGTTAGATATAATATTTCTTCGTCTTTCATTGGATTAAGAGTTTAAGCAAATCTTCTGGTAAAACTGCACCATCTTTCCACTGCTTTCTACACCATTTTATCATCCTTTCTTTCTCACTCTTTACTCCTTCCTCAAAAGCCTTCTTCTCAAAGAATTTGTCGTATCCTCTTTTTTGCCCGACTTCTTTCCAAACACTCACACTATAGCAGGGGTCTTTTTGTCCTTCTTTGTAAGAGAGTTCTTTTTGGGCGGAAATAAAAAGGACAATTTCTTCATAATCCATACCTTCGTGCCATTTTTTGGAAAATTCTTCCTGCCAAGTTTGGGTTGGATAACATATTTCACAATCTTTTCTCCCACAGGGTTCGTTATTCCAGTTCTTTTCTTTGGTGGGTGGGACTTTCTTTAATGGACTTCCATCTTTATTTCTTGTTTCTAACAAATCAATATTATTTCTTGTTTCTAACATATTATTTTGTTTAATTATTTATTGACTAACCTCTTCATTCTTTTTCCTCGTGTCTAATTGTTGCTTTGACATAACCTTCCTCTTTTGTAGCAGGTCTAAAAGTTTTTTTAACTACTCTCATACCGCATTTTTGGCAATACTCTCGGTTTTTATCTAAAATATGTTCACAATTATTTTTCATTTTCTTTCTCTTTAATAATATTCCTCAGAGAGAGTGGGCTGGGCGAGAGGTGCAAGCTCTGACCTTGCATTTCCCCGATGGTCGGGGAAGTTAGTTTTGCACTAACGATGGATATTCCCAGCTGGAATATTACCCACTCCTCTCTCACTCAACCCGCTCTCCCTACCTATGGGTGGGGGTTGTTGTGTAATATATCGGCATTCCTAAATTCCTAACTTCAAATACTATCCTTTCACGCTCTTTTATATATGCACCGCAAAATATCATTAATGCCGACAATTCATTTTCATCAAGTAAATTTGTCTGAGCTAAATTTCTACCAAAAATAAACATATCAGCTGGCCAATTTATATTACTTTTTTTAGATGTAATCGTAAATTGCGGGGTATTATCTTTATCTTTCCAAAATTGCATTGAAAATAAAGCATTTTTTATTAACTTGTAATCTCTACTTTTCTTCATATTTATTTTATTTACTTTCTTTTTCCTCTCCCTACCTATGGGAGGGGGTTAAAGTATTTTTCTATTTCTTCAAATTGATTTTCTTCTAAGAATTTAATTTGATATTTTTTCTTTAACGCTCCCCATTCTTCTTTTTTTAATCCCATAGCTTTAACAAGACCTATAATGTCATCTCTATTGTGCACTCCGTGGCAAAAACCAAGTAATTGCTGTTCAGCTTTCATTAGATTTATGTTGTTCATATTTATTTTATTTAATTTCTTTTTCCTAAAAGAGAGTGGGCTGGGCAAGGGATATGTGGAACCGCCCCACCTACTTTACTGCAGTAAGTAGCACTCATCTTTATCCCCTACTCAACCCGCTCTCCCTACCTATGGGTGGGGGTTAACCATCGTGAATACATAACTCCCATTTACATTTAGGACATTTTATCGCTGTATAATAATCTCCAACTCCCACTATGAATTCTGTACCACCGCATTTCTTACACTTTACTTTTGAAGCAGGGACTTTGTCATAACATTGACCTATTTCAAATTCATCATCATCTGTTTTTATGATTACGTCTTCATAATTTGGTTGTTCATAGTCTTCGTTAAATTTCTTCATATTTATTTTATTTTACTTTCTTTTTCCTTCTCGGGGGTTAAATCGCACTTCTCGCATACTTATCAAAAATCTTGTTTCTTTTAATCTTATCAGTTTCTACTTTGTATTTTTCAAAGTATTTATCCTCCATATAATAAGCCATCATATAAGCCCAAGGGTCTGAATCAAAAGTGGATTTACTTACTACCCCGCCACATAATGAACCGCCACGATTCCTAAAAGTGCTTTCTCCCTTCTCTAAAATTTTAGGTTCTTCTCTTTTTTCTTTTGATATTGAGTTTGTGGGCATAGGAGTTAAGATTTTAATAATGATTCGTTTTTACAATTTGAACATTCTGCTTTTTTCTCTAATGTTGTGATTGCAACATGAGTCCCCATTACCCTACCCAACGCTACAATTTGTTTAGCGTGTTTTTCACAGCAATCTACTGGTCCAGTCACCCAATGGACTGTGCAAGTCGCTGGATATTTTATTTCTTTTTCCTTCTCCTGCCACCAAGTTTTATATCCTTTTGCTTTTGGGCAACTTATTAAATGCCCTATTTCCTCTCCGGTTTCTTCTGTAAAAGGACAGATGCACTTTGCTTCGGCTTTACTTCTTTTTCTTTCTTCTTTTGATATTGAGTTTGTGGGCATAGGGGGTTTAGGTTGTTTTTTTAGATGAATTAAATTCTTCCGCCAATTTTTCTACATCTATGCCATTACTATCAACTTCTTTTCCACATTTAATACATTCATAATGTCCACCTATCGCTCCCCGAGGTTCTTCTCTTGCATATTCCATTACTCCTATGATTTTTGCTTTACAGCATTTAGATTTTATTTCTTTTTCCATAGTGGTTAGTTTATTTAATTTCTTTTTCCTTCTCGGCTTCTTTTGATATGTGGTTAGTTAATTTTCTTCTAATAATTTAATAATTCCCAATGTTATGGCTTTTAAATAGTAATTACTTATTCTCCAAACAGAATCGTCTTCTGTGGCTTTTTCTATCAACTTTTTCATTTCTTTAATTATTTCTTCTTTTGATATTGAGTTTGTGGGCATAGGTAATTAATTAAGGGGAGCTGATAAAGCATATCCACAGAATGGACAAGTATGCAAATCACCATTACTATAAATAAGTTTATCTTTTCTCGGCACTACCTCTTTTTTACAGCAAGCACAATATTCTTTTTTTGTTTCTTTTGTTTCTTTTATTTCTTTTTCCATAGTGGTTAGTAATTAAACATTTCATCTTCTCCTGAATACTTTCTTTCACGGTCATCTCCAAGTTTTGCTAAAACCTTTCCTTGTTTTGTTAGCAAATATCTGACTCGTCTTATTGGGTCTTCTGGCGTTCCTTTTCCTTCATTGACTTCTACTTTTAATAATTCTACCATTTTTGCATCTCTAAAATTTGCGTATGTTTCTTTTTCCATAGTGGTTAGTTGGTTAGGTTAATAATACGGGGGATTAATTTTCTTTTTTATAACGAATAATTATTATCGATTTATCTCCGTTTTGCTTAAATTCTTTAATATCAAAGTTTTCACTGTCAAAAAATCTTTTAATCGGAGTGTTATATGGGGCGTGGATGATAATTTCTGTTTCTTCAAATAATCCATTTTTAATTGTATTATCTTTTTCGGCCATAAAATTAAGTGTTTAATTTGTATTCTCTTGTTTTCTCAAAATACGACAAGGGATAATATAAACCTCCACATCACTTCCTTTTATTAATTCTATCGGATATTTTTGGATTTCGGTTGCTTTTATACATTTTATTTGTTCGTGTTTAAACCAGGTCAAATCAATTATTCCATCTAACTCCGCCCTGTAATCCACCAGTTTCTTATTAAGACCCAGATACCATTCCCCTTCTTTGCCTCCATACTTTTGCCAATAGTTAAAAAGTGGGGTTTGAATATGGATTCTTGTCGCATTTCTCTCTTTGTGTTTTTTTAAGTATTGCATAGTTCCAAGTATTTTTTAACTGCTGTTTCAATTTTGAAATCCTCTCCACCCCACCCCTTAAGCCACGCATATGCTTTATCCAGCATCTCACAAGCCCTATCCGTCTGACCATCGCACAGTTCAAGGAGTTGTTTCGCCGCCCGCAAATGTCTTTTATAATCATCTGGCTCTTGGTTGGTGATTTGCAGATAATAATCCACTACGATAGCTATTTTATTCATATTTGCAGGGCGAAACTTTAGTTTCGCATTATAATTATTCTTATGTTTTTCTTTAATGTTATTCTTTGAGGTGTTTTGGGACCCACTTTCTGGTGCTATTAGACCCACTTTCGTTGTTTTAGGCTCCACTTTCAAGGTGGTCGTTTGAGCACCACTTTCTATTTTATTAGCCAAAACCCCATTTTCATATTCTTCTATATTTATCTTCCACAAATCAACCATTAAAAACTGTCTTACACTTCCACCCCTTACTTTTACTGGCTCTGTTTCTTTTATCCACTTTCTTGCTAAAAGTTTTTTAATTGTATTTCCAACGGTTTGTTTATGAGCCCCCATTTTTTTTGATAAAGTGTTTATTGAGGCATAACAACTTCCCTTTTCTCCCGCAATTCTTTTCATTATCAAATATAAACTTTGCTCATAAGCAGTAGAATGATTCACCACCATATTAGGTATTTGGGTATAATATTTTCTGTCTCCGCTTTCATCTATGATTTGTATTTTTTCTTCCATAATTTTATCCTTTAACTCATTATCTCTTTATCACAACCCGTTGTCAAGCCCCCTACAAGCACACCGCTAAAATGTCAATCTCTTCACCTGTAATTCTCCCTGTATTTTCTGATAAATTCCTTATCAATTTCTTCAAACACATAATTGTTTTTCAAGAGATATCTAAAAACTTTTACCAGCATCATCTTTTCGTTTTCTATTCGGTGAAGTTCGGGATTATACAAATGGCAACCTTCGTTGTGAATTGGAAAGGAATTGCATACAGATTTATTGAATTCGCCAATCTTGTAATCGGAACTTGGACTTGATTTTATATGATGAAAACAATCCGCCCCGCTTTCCTCACACAAAAAGCAACGGAAATTAAATGCCCACACCGAGTTCAATTTCTCTCTATCAAAACGATATTTAAGTCCTGTTCTTTTCATCAAGTTTTTTTATCTCTGGTTTTTCCCTAAAAATTCTTTTACACATTCGGCATCCCCAAACTATCATTTCTTCCAAGTCGTGCTGGCATTCCTCAGCGGGATTGGTCGGTAGATATTTTTGTTTTATCTTTGACCAACTGATGTTTTTTCCTTCTTCAAAAACCGACCAAGATTCGCTATCTGGCGAAACAATCTTGAACTTCTCATAGAACTGGATAGCTCTTGCTAAGTCAGAATAATTGATTCCAATATCTATTGCTAACTTCCTTAAAAAACCAGCATTGCCCTTTCCATATTTATTATAAAGTTCGTCATTGAATATCCTTTCCCCCAATCTTCCATAAGTCAAGATTTTTTCCATACGGAAGTTGAAGACGCCCTCAACTATGATGCTTTGGCACTCTTCTACAAGGGCTGAATAAGAGTCATCATTTCTCAATTCCACTAAATTGTGCTCTTCTTCCATATTTTTAGTTTATTTAAGCGTTCTAATTGCCTCTTACAGAGGTTTTCGTGGCAGAACCGAACCGATGCCCGTCTCCACTGAAAACCCCTGTTTTTGAAGCCTTTTGGCGACTATCTGCTTATGTCGGCACGGTCTTTTGAAGACACCAGCTGGACAGTCGCAGACCAGATGCCCGTCCCTGAAATACTCAACAATGTGCCAGCTTCCTTTCTTGCTTTTGCTCGGAACTTTGAAAGCCTTGATTGCCAGCATTTCCCTTGAAGATGAAAAATCTTTGCAGGCTTTCATTTCAAAAAGGAATGTCTTTAACATCTATTCCCTCCTCATTATCTTCAATAACTGGGATTTCTTCTTCACTTTCACCATTAGCCTTCGGCTTTGAAACCACGAAGGAACTCCTATATCCTGCAGGGGTTTTGTTCCTTTTCATCTCAATCACAACAACATCATTCGGTTCGTAGTCAACCAATTGCGAGATGAGTGAGGCAGAAGAGGTAAAAATCTCCTTCTCCTCCCCGTCCTGCAAGACCTTTATCAGAATGCCCTCAACGTCCTTTCCTGCATCGTCTTGAATTGTTTTCTTTTCGTCTGAAATCAACTTTACCAAAACCTTCGGGGTTTTTTTGAAGGATATCCTGTTGCCCCAACCTTTTTCTTTGCTAAATGTTTTCGCTGAATCCATAAATGTTTTTATTTATTTAATTTTATTATTCTCCGACCTTTTATTTTTTACTTTTTTCCTCAACTAACTTTGATACTGCCTCATTTAACTCTTTGGCTTTCAATTCTTTGGTTTTTCCAATAATAGCATAAATTATTACTGCAAAAATACCAAATAATAAGCCCATAAAGATAGCCAATCCCTTGCTCCTTCCATTTCTTTCGGCTATCCTATAACACCAATATGCTAAACCTGCTATGATTACAAATGGTATAATTATTTCTGTCATATTTTTATTTTATTTAATTGTTTTTGTTTCCGACCTTTGTTTCTATAATTAGGAGTTAATTGATGACAATTTTTACAAAGAGTAATACCATTATCAATGATAAATCTTAATCGTGGATAGTTAATCCATTCTTTAATATGATGAGTTTCTAAATTGCCTCCAACTTTTTTGCAAACTTGACATCTATAACCATCTCTTGCAAGCACTGCTTTTCGCCAAAAATACATTTTTGAACTTGCTCTTTCTAATTGATTTTTTAAAGATACGCCACCTTTCCAATTTGGATTTTTATCACCTCTCATTTTTTGAGAACATTTTAAATTTCTTTTGCCCCACATTGGATTATTTTCTCCCATCATTCTCTTAGAGTGTTCTGGTCGTTTTTTTCCTAAATTCCATTTATTACCCAATTTTGCTTTGGCCATTTTATCTCTATGCTCTTTTGTAAATTTTGTTCCTTTTATTGTGGACATTTTTTTATAAAACAAGAATTGCAAAAATGTTCGTGCTCTCTCTTTTCTTTCCCATTTATTTCGGCTATTGAATACTCAGGTATAATATATCCACAAAAATTACAGAGTGGCAACCCGCATTCGCAACAATAGTGATTTGCTTCTATTTTATTTTCTATATCGTAGGCACAGGTTTCCATTATATTATTTTTGGCTTTTAATTATTTTTTCTTTCTCTTTTTCTTTCAGTTCGTCATTCATAGGCTTAATCATTTTATCCATTTTTTCTTCCCACTCCTCCTTTGACTTACACCCAGTTATTGTTGGCAAATACATACTCCAACCAATCTCCCAGTTTGGAACATACATACCCTTTGTTTTGTAAGATTTCTTATCCATCTGAAACTTAACCGACTTGCTTTCATCAAAAATTATCTCCTGCGGTTTTGGCGGCTCTTTCTTCTCTCTGATATATTTTGTCATCAGCATTACATCGTCTTCCCATAATTTATTCAACTTCGGGTCGTCTAATCTCAAAGGAAACTCGGCAGTTGTCAAATCATCTTTTGAGATATAAAGAATTCTTCCTTCTGGAAGTTTTGTCGCCTTCATTCCAGTAAACAACTGCATTTTATGGTGGGGATATGCGTCTGAAAGATAATCTTTTTTAGCCCAGAAGACCATACTGTTCACCGACTTTATTTCATAAACCAAATCCTTCAAACCATCAGGATATTTTGCAGACAACTCATCAACCAAAGCCCTCGCTATTCTTTCAATAGTCGGCATCAAAACAAATAAAGGATTTGAATCAAGTTCTTTTTTAACTTTTGCCCAATCAGGTTTTCCCCCAGCAATGAAGTCTGGCTTAACGCTAATCCTCAAATGCTCGGTATCTGCTGGAATTTCATACCATTTATTATCATATTTCAACAGCCCAGAAACAATTAAGACATACCCTATTATTCTTTCAAAGAAATCCCCAGCGGCAAAAACCCTCAAAGTTCTCTCATCATAATCAAAGTCCATTTTAACCCCCGTCATTTTCAAATACCTTTCATAGTGATTTTTCCCAATCTCCGAAGCCCAGATATGCTCCCTCGGCTCTAACTTTTTATCTTTCCTTTGAAGAGTAAGTTGGGTGTTCCAGATGCCCTGAACAGACCAACCCTCTGGCTCTACTTTTTTTAAGTTCTCCATTTTTTTATGATTTAATTATATTATCTTTCCCGACCTTTGCTTCTTCTTTGTTCGCCTCTCTCCAAAGATACTCATACTTCTGCAACAAATCAGCGACAGCTATATGGACTATCTTTGTCATCGGGCAATTTAATTTTCTTGCGACTATCCTTATTTTTTTAATTTGGTCTTCTGCAAGACGTGGCGAATTTGACATATCTTTTTTATTTTTAATAATAATACCTCATACCTTAATTATCTTCTTTTCCTGACCTGTTGTCAAGCCCCCTAAAAAATAACTATCCAACTTTTAATGTTTTGATATTAAACTCACTTATTCTTTTTTCCCCGCAATGCAAATCTCTTTCAATTCCCAATCCACCTATACCCTTAAAACTTTCTAATTCCTGTAAGGAGAAAGAACCCCATTCATCATTGTGGTCTCCGAATAAACTGACATATCCAAAAAAGATTTTATCTTCTGAGTCGTATTCGGTAGCCCACCAAGTTCCTATCCCTGTCGGATTAAAAAACTTGGCTACAACTATCGGGTCTTTTTCATTTTCCTGACTGCCAATCTCTGCAAACCTTTTTTCTAATTCTTTTGTTAATAGTTTCATATTTGTCTTAAAATATCTTTTAGCCTCTTAATTTTAAGTTCTAATTGCCAATCTAAGGGGTTTTTATTTGAAAGCCGAACATCTGCCCGCCCCTTTTCTTAAATTGGCAATTTGGTTTTTATAGATATTTTTCAAACTTTTTATTATACGACCTTTGTATTTTATCCGCCTTCTTGTGCCAGTTATGTTTTACAATCTTATCGTTAAAATTATCCTCATCTAACAATTCCACTTCTGTCGGATAGTCAATCTCAAAAGAATAGTAAGCCCCGAAGTCGTGAGGATTGAGGAACTTCCTAACCCCACCCCCAATTTTCCCGAATCTCCTTTTAAGAAAAGCATAGGCGTTTTCTTTTAACTTTCTATATTCTTCCGTTGTCAAATCTATTGAAACAGGGAAATCTATTGTTGTATAAGTTCCGTACATCTTATCTTGGAAAAGTGCAGTAGATAAGGAATGCCACGAAGGCCAGTAAACATAACACGAACTGGTCTATGAATTCCCTTCTCTCTTGCCACTTCTCTGTTTTAATTTTATTGAAATAGTTTTTTAATGCGTAGTTCATTTTTTTTTGCTTTCTGGCTGAGGCGGGTTAAAGTGTTTCCGTCCTTTCCAGAAAATTATTTAATAATAAATTCGCTTAAAATCGTATCTCCTTTTCCTATATTGCAATCCCGACAAGATGTGATATAGTTTTCAACTTTGTTCAATCCACCCTTACTTTATAAACATAATTTTTTAGCCATATTTTTTAGACGAGGAGAGAATTGATTGCTTCAAAACTCTCCCCTCGTCTGCAATCAATTTTTATTTCTTTTCTGGTATTTCGCCAGAGAAACCCTTTTTTTTACTTAAAGAAATCGGGCTCTTTAAGTGCTATTACTATTAAGTCACCCGCAAGGCCAGTCAGGCATTCGTGGTATGACATCTCGGTATGGTTTCCTTTGCTGTGAGCCAATTCGTGGATTATCAAGCCGAGCATCTCGCCTTTCAAGCCGTCCCACCAGTCCGCAGGAATCTTGCTGACATTGAAAGATAAAACATTGCCCCCGAAGTCTGCCATTTCCGTTGCCTCGCTCTTGAAGAAGCTCACTTTTATCTTTATCCCCAAAATTTGTTCGGCAATTTTTGCCACCAATAGTCCTATCTTTTCCTGTTTGGAATTTGGCTCAACGGTGGTTGCTCCCACCAAACTTTTCCCGAATAAATCAGTGGAAGAACTCATCAAGTCATCCTTTTTAATTTTATCCCACTCATCCTTAGAAAGCTCTGAACCATAAACCACATTGAACCCGTGAGAAATTGCCTCATCTATTGAGTTAGGGTCAAAAGGATTTGCCACAACAACTTTGTCCCCGAACCTTTTCTTAACTATTTCACTGACCGCCTCTTTCACTATCCTTCCATTGCCAGTTGCCTCTCTCACCCAAATATCTGAACTCTCGGACTTGTCTATTTCCTGATAGGTCATATTAAGAACTTCTGCAAAAATATTGCTTAGATATTTCTGCGAAACTGTTTCCCTATCAATTCCCATAGGAACTTTTTGCTGGATGCTGATGTCATATTTACAGTCTATCTCACAGATAGGAAGCCCCATCTCATAGAGAATTGCCTTTTCAAAACTCTTTGCATAAACCCATATCTCTGTTTTCCTTTGCATTTTTTTCATTATTCCATTTTCCTCAATTTCCGTTTCAAGGCTTGTTGAAATTATCTGCTCGGGCGTATGGTAGTGTCTTTCAATTCCGTTGACTATAAACTCAATCCCCTCCGGCACAAGATACTTTGAAATCTCATTAAGCATTTCATCGTATTCTTCCTTTTTCATTTTAACCCATAAGACAACCTCGCTTCCCAGTTCTCTTTTTTGCATTACATTCCTTCTCCCTTCTTTTTCAAAAACTATGGTTCCTTTGGTTGTGGTTATCTTTGCCCTTGTCGCCAATGCTATCGCTTGTTTCTCTCCCACATTAAACCTTCCCCTTTTCTGCGGGTCGGTTCTTTTAGAAGTGGACTTGAATAAAGTGAAGGCATCGGTCAAGTCTTTGAATCCCTCCGGGCTATCATCTATCACTTTTATCTGAGCTTCCTTTCCCTCATAAGACAATTCAACCTCACACTTTTTGATATTCTCATCCCAAGCATTCTGAACCAACTCTCTTAAGATATAGTGTTTTGGCTTTCCTGCTTGTAAAGACTTAAGTCCCTCCTTTGATACTTCAAACCAATTTTTGCTTTTCATTTTGTTAGGTTTTTTTTAATTATATTTTATTTTGGTTTTTACAACTTTTCCTTGTTGCGACCTTTTATTTAAACCGACCAATTTCCTTCTTCGTCTTGCGTTGCTCCGTGGGCTTCTGCCCAATTTTCATTAAAATCTGTCGGACACTGGTTCGGCCTGTATTCATACAATCTTTCCTGCTCCTGCTCTTCCATCTCGTCCAACTTGCTTTCAAGGTAGTTCTCTTCCATCTCCCGCCAGTTTTTGGCGTCCAACATCAGTTGCAGTTTTCTGCCCGCCCTTGTTAGGTATCTTATTATGTTTTCCATCATATTTTTTAATTTTATTTTATTAAACCTCTAATGACCTTTTTTGCTTTGAGAAGTTTTTTTGTCTCAGCAATGCTTAATTGCTTACCTACCTTCTCCATTTTTTTCAATTCCTTTAAATTCATCTTAACTCCGTGATTTTGCAACCTTACTTGTAAAACTTTTAGATTACAATTATCGCAACATCTTCCGTCTTTTAAGGGTAAAGCGTTATTTCCAAAATGGGTATAATTACCTTTGCAGAGACAGCACTTTCCTTTTTCTTTATAGTTATTCATTTTATTATTTTATTGTTTTTATTTTTCCGACCTTTGTTTTGGAGTTATCCCCTCCATATTCATTTTCGCTCTTTCCAACCCCGTTGTCAAGCCCCCCCCATAAAATAAAATGAAATAAAACCCTCTTTTATGGCTTTTACCTCTGTTTCCCCTATAAATGCCTAAATGCCCCCTGTAATTTTGCCTCTTAATTGCCCGTAGGAAGCGTTAGAAATAAAAAGGCGGGGAGATGTCCGCCCCTGTTTGTAGAGGAAAGTTGTTTCGCTATTTGGCGAATTAACTAAAAAGCCTCCTACAAAAGACAAGCTTATGGGAGGCACAAAATTGACAATTTTAGTTTCTGTTATTATAATGACGTTTAAAAGAGCGGTTTTATTACACTTTGTCAATTTCAAATCCTTCAAAAACCTCTCTTCTTACATTGTAAATTATCCCTATGTTCCATACACCAACAATCCCATAAATACATTTTGCCCTGCGAGAATAATTTAGCCGCACAATTCAGGTTCTTATAGGCATCAAATCTATCATCTACATCACTACAACTCCTGAGCCAAGTTGAAAGCGTAAATTGACTCACGCCTTTTGATATTTTACCAACACCAACTGCATTCGGATTAAATCCCGACTCGCATTTTATAGTTTGGTAAAAATCATCAGATAGCCCATATTTGGCTTTTAAGAAACTTATAGCCTGTTTAATCTCTGCATCAGTGGTTAAAATCACTGTAGAAGCACCAGAATCGTCTGTGGCGTGTTTTACTGGTATAGTGGTGGTTTTGTATGTTGGCAATGCCAAGCCCCTTAAATAACCATTTTTGAGGTCTTGTTTAATCCCGTGAATAGCAGTTGTTGCAATCAACCCTGTGAGAATTATAAAGACACAAATTTTGGGTAGTTCATTACCTTATTTTATCAAACCAAGAGGGGTTGTCAATCTATTTTCCACTCCCCAAGATACCTGTGGCAATTTCCTTCCCCTTGTCCAAGTTGTCGTAAATACCCGAAGTAAGGGCTCCTAAAAAAATTCCGTTCAAAACACTTGCCACTGTAAAACTCCAAGTCCCCAAGCATACCACAATAATACCGACGACCAAACTTAGCAATGGAAGCCATTGTGTAGGAATTTTGGTAGTCTTGATAACGTAAATAAGAATACCAATTATCACTACCGCAGAAGTTCCACCAATTAATGTTATATCCATATCTTTTCCGCAACCTTATTGATTCGGTTGGCGGATGTTAAATAAATAACGCATTTAATTTTGCCCGAGTAATTGGACCCACCCTTCCATTCTGGATAATCCCGTATCTTTGCTGAAAAACTTTTACCGCATCCAGCGTCACTGCTCCAAAATAGCCAGTGGATTTTTGCTCTGCCGACATACACCCGAGAAATTTCATACAATCCTGTAAAATCTTAACCTCGTTATTATTTAGTCCCTGCCACAAATCATTGTTAAATTGATACTTCGGCTTGCTATTCGGGTCTGGCAAAAATTCATCTGGTCTGTCAACCGTCACCGCCCAAGCCTCAAAGGGCTGGTATGTCTGCAGAAAATAGAACAGCCCCTTGTCCCCCCACTGCTCTCCAAAGGAGTTCTGCCCGTTGACATACTGGACATCAAAGCCGATGCCCACTGTGGCGTGCCCGAAAGTTATCGGAGTGGTAAGTTTTATGTATGCCGTATTCCAGCCGTTCGGACTCCCTTTGAAGCCAAGCAGAATTGCACCGAATTCGTATATCGCCCTCTTGATTGAATCAAAATCGCAGTCCACTTGCACATACCCGCCTATCTTGTAGTTTGCCGCCTCCGCCTCCGTCCCGTTCAGCGGCTTGGCACCGTAATCCTTCAGCACCTTCAATCCAATCCTCAAATATGTCCCCTTGTAATCGGGAATGCCATCTATCTCCTTACACTTCCTGTAAATCCAGTCAGGGTCAAACTCTATGAAATTGCCCTCCCGCCTCTCCAAAAATTCCTTTATGGTGGAACAGGAATAGGCGACACATTCGGAGGTCGTTCCCTGATTTTTTATTGTCAGGACATAGGGTATCCTGTATTTCTCGGGCAAGGGCGTTATCTCCCTGCTTACCGCACCCAAGACATCCTCCATTTTTACATCACGGAAATCCAATGGGCTTGGCAAAGCCCCATTACGCCAGTCCTCCGATGCTTCCTCTTTCCTGACAAATAAATCTTTAACCCACTTTATTAAATTGAACATAAGTTTATCATATTTGTTTCTCTGCCATAATTCTTTAATTGTTTATTGGGCTTCCCATAATATTTATTCTACTTCCCAAAGAATTTTTGCCGTATTAGCTATAGTTGAAGATAAATCAGCCCAAGTTAAAGTTATATTTGTTCCATCAACTGCAATAGTCGCTTTCTGTCCCACTTCTCCACCCGCATTTTTCCAAGCGACCCAAACTACATACGAATTACTATTACCACTCGTTGAATATGCACCCACAGAAGTTTGTACAGAGCCTCCATTATAAACACAACTAGTATTAGTTCCATCATAAGAACCTATTGAGGTCGCAAGTGTATGAAATGTTCCATCATCGGCTGTTGCCGATATTCTTACTTTTTTAGGTGTTCTACCTAATCCGTGTGCTGTGTTAACAGCTCCTGTCGCAGCGTCTAATGCTCTTGTTATGGTCCCATTTTTTCTTGTTGCTGGACTACCATCCACATAAGTCTTAACTGCATTTTGAGAAGGGACTTTACCATCGGAAGACCCCAGTGCGACATTGGTATCTATGCCTATCCTTGAAAGCATCTGGAAGTATGTGCCATCATAAACCACCGCCACAATTTGCCCCGCCAGAATATCATCAGTCGCCAAGTCCACATTAAGGTTTTTCTTAATCGTCAGAGCCCCGATGGCATTTATGTTAAGCGTGCAGGCTCCTGTGTTTGCCACATCCGCCTTGAAGGCGTAAATCCTCCCCGCCTCGTAGGAAGTTCCGCACCCCCCGATTGTGATGGCGTAGGCATCGTCCCCGTGCGAGGACGCCGCATACCACTCAAAGTCCGCCGCCTTGACCTCTTTTGCTGTTGCTATTTTTTCTCCCATATTTTTTTAACTTATTGTTATTTTATAATCAATTGACTATGAAATCGTAATTTTGTAGTCAATGGTAAGCGACTCTGTATTTGACTTTGTCAAGGGCAGTTCTGCTGTCTCTGGGTCTGCTATCCTTGAAAACAACTGCCCACTGTCCGCACCAACCCCCCCATCAATGAAATGCCCGACCTCCTTGTATGTCCCCGTTGTTTCTGTTGCCGTAAAAAAGGTTGAGATGTAAGCCACGTTAGCTGAATAGGTTTTTGAGCTTATGAGTTTCCTGAACACCTCCGTCCCGAGTTTTATATTGGCATTTGCCGAACCAGTCGGGTCTGTCCCCAAGGCACAATAGTTCAACACCCCAGTATAAGTAAGTGTATTAGATAGAATCATAGCAAACACCGTCCTGCCAACTGTCGGGATAAGGTTTGGGATTACCACTCTCCTCTTTAAGAACTTGCTGTGGAGTTCGTCAACAAGACTCCTGTATTCCTGCCCAAATGCTTTAGAAATTCTGCTCTGCAAATTTTGAGCTTCCAAACTGCTCATATCGCAAATACTCAAAATTGCCTCCCCTTTTATTTTTATATTTTCTTTGAACATAATTTTTTATTTTAATTTATTAAACATAATTACAAGACCTGTCATAGAAGGCGGGGCGTTTTCGGTCAGCATCATTTACTGGGAAATAACCGCCATACACCCACAGAGGAGGGCTGTCCTTGATTATCCTTATCAATGTTTCCCCTATCGTCATCGTGTCAATGCTCATTAAATCCAGCTTGAAATCTGGGTCGTTCAATTTCAAGGTTTCCGAAAAGGTCATCGTGTCAATGCCCGTCAAGTCCATCAAAACATCAAGCACCTCGCCCTCCTGCCTCATCACCCCGATTTTCTTGTTTGTGTCGTCAATCTGCTTCTGCAAAAACTCTATAATCCCCATCACCCTTGCGGTAGAGGCACTGACCTCATATTCAAACCTGTCGGGCGTGATTGTCTTTGATACCACTTTTGTAATCGTGAAATCCTGATTCAGTGTCCTGATGTCTGACTGTATGTTTATTCTCTGCCCCGACCTCAACCCCGACCTGTTCGTCTTTAATGTAGCATTTTTTATCGGCAAAGCATAGTCTATGAACTCCGCCTGTGCCCTCTGCCTTGCCGCTTCCTTTGTTTTTATCAATTTGTCAACTATAACGAACTCATAATTCCCATAAACTGAAACAGATGCACTATTTTTTGCCTTGACAATAACCGTGACCAATGGCGTTCCTGTGACAAGTACATCCCCAGTTACTGGTGCGGTTGCAAACCTCAACACCTTTTCCTGGTAGTTCCACAGACAGTCGTGGGTGGCTGGGTCATCCAAGAAATCAACACCGACATTCAGGGGGGCACCGCCACCGACCGTGACCGTTGGCATCACATCGTACCGATAGGGCAGTTTGAAAATCTTTGTCACGTTGTCCCCAGCCCCCACCTTGTCCGTCCTGCTGTCGCCGACATACTCCCCGCCCCTCACGTAGACTATGTTCTTCAGCTGCTTTGTGTCGTCAACTATTTCCAAACTGTTGAAGACATAATTCCCGTTGGTATCTGTCAGGTCAAAGGGGGTGGTTTCCCCCACCGCCTTGCTGAAAAAATGGATGTCCTTGTTGTAATCAATGTAATAATCATATCCGATTAACTCCGCCAGCTCTTTTAAGCAATCAGAAGGTTTCTTATAATTAAATAAAATATACTCCAAGGTGATTCCCGTCGCCTCAACGTGATTGCCAGTGAAAGTCGGGGCATAATCTGCAATAATATGTGCCACAATATCCTCAACTAAATGGTCATCGTAAGTATCAAATACCAATTTTCTGTCAAGCAAATATGTATAATCTATGCATTGGACATCATAATTTAACAACTTCCCTTCTATCGTTTCCTGAACTTTTACAATTATGCCACCGAATATCTTGTCCGCACCGTCATAGACAATTATTTCGCTATCAACAACTGGCTTCCAAATGCGACCCTGATAACTTATTGCCGTAAAATTCAAGGTGTCAACCTGTGATGTGATTATGTCCTCTTTTTTGAAAGATTTCCAATCTATGTAATCCCTTTTTTCTGAACCGTTCACAAGAATGCTTATCATATTCTTATGTTATTTTTAAGTGTTTCAATAATCAAATCCCCTATCTTCTGAGCCGCCTCCCTGTCAGACATAAAGGTATTCCCAGTTATTGTGATGTTCATCCCACCGATTCCCGCACCGACCAGGGCACCAGTTTTCGGGACGACATACTCCCCCCGATGCAACAGATAGGGACCCGTCTGATAAATCGCACCTCCCTCCTGTTTTGAACTAAACAATCCAGTTACTCCTTTGGCTATACCACTTACTCCTGCCCCTATAAACTGTGCGGCTTTCTGTCCCCACTCATAGATTGCTTTGAAAGCATCAACTATAGCATTCAAACTAGTAACAAAAGTATTTATTGCACCAATCGCCACTTTTATTAAAAAATTTGTCAAATCAGTAATCACTGTTAAAACCTTAACAACAAAATCAATTAACTTTATTATAATATTTACCACAAGAACCAATGCACCATACAGTGCTGCACCCAATATAATCACCAATGGTTGTATCGCATTCCAAAATGCCAATAATGTGGGTAAAAGTTGGGTGGATATCGTTTTCCATAGATTCTGCAAAGCAGGCCACAGTCTGGTTGACAATGTATCCCATAATTTTTCAAAAGCAGGAGCAAGAAAGTCAACTGCCATACTCCATAAAGCTGTTAATACCGGCAGAATGTTAGTCGTGAAATATCCGTAGAGTTCTCTGACAATCTCTATCAAATTCTGAATTTTTTCCCATACCCAACCCATTGCATCGCTTAAATCATTAAAGATATTTTTGGCTATCGTAATTGGGTTTATCTCCCTAATTTTTTCCAGTAATAAGCCCCAATTGATATGTAGTTGAGAAACATACCAAACCAATCCGCCAATAATTACTAAAACCAAGCCTACCGGACCTGCCAATGCTGAAAAGCCTCCGATAATAGCTGGTAAAATTAGACCGAGAGTTCCCACCACCGCCACAAGACCGCTGACTGCAAGACCAGCAAGAATGATATTCCTTGTCAATTCGGGGTTCTTCTCAGTCCATTCAAGTATTCTGTCTACTACTGGCTGAATTTTTGCAAGCAGTTCAATAAGTATTGGAAGAAAAGCATTGCCTATCGCCTCTTTCACATTGGTGATTTGAACATTCAGTATAGCCATTTTGCCAGCAAAAGTATCAGCGAATGCTAATGCCTGACCTCCCACTTTCTGTTGCAGGATACTAAGTGCCTCCATCGGCGAAGCAGTATCTTTTATAATAATTCCATATTGTAAAAGAGCCTTGCCAGAACCAGACAAAGCCATATTGACCAATTTAGTTGCAGAATCCAGGTCAAGACTTTTAGCTCTCGCCAAGTCCAGCGTGACATTTAATAAAGTTTGAGCATCTTTGACATCGTTAGTTCTCTGATAAAATTTTGCCAAACTGTTTGCGGTATCCTCATCATCAAAACCCAATCTGACCATTGCTTTTGCGGTTTCCAAAAGTTGTTTTTTAGCTTCTTCTCCCGCTTTGCCCATAGTCGCCATCGTGGCATTAAACTTAGCCATTTCGGTTTGTGCTCTGGATGCCGCACTCACACTCATAACCAAACCAGCAGAAATCGCAGCAAAAGCGGCGGTACCAATTATCGCCATATCTTTGAATACTGGCTTCATATCCTCAATACTTCCCTGTATCTGCTTGGCTACCTTTGAAGCCTCGTCTAATATCCTTACTACAATACTAATGTCTTCAGTTGGCATAATGCTTATTATTTCCTTTGTTCTTTGTTCTGATACGAACTTTCTATATTCTTCGTTTCCAGAATCAGGTCAACAAACCACAAAGGTTGCTTGAGATATTGCTGGTAAGTCCAGTGCATCTCACGGCATAGCAAGACAATCTTTACCTCTTCCGAGACACTGCCTTTCCCTCTTTCCAAAACATCAAAATAATCACTTGCTATATCCCGTTTTTTTTTTCGGTTATCCCCCCAGTTATTGCGGTAATCTCTTTCATAAGTTCCGCAAACTCATCCGCCTTAAAATCCAAAATTGTCTCAAGAATATTCTCGGTTTTTCCATCAATAGAAACAATCGCCATTTCTATATTTTTATTTTCAATCTGGCTTATTACCTCTGGTGGGATACTATCAATTTTTGCCTCTCCCTCATCAAGTCCAAACTTAATACCTTTTAGAAGAACATCTCTTACCTCCCTGTTTTCCCTAACGGTTAGGTAAGTCTTCAGCACGATTTCGTGCCCAGCGATATTTATTTTTTTGGTTTCTCTTTCCATATTAGTAAGAAACAACATTATTCGTAAGTGCAAAAGTGCTCCAAAGTCTCACTTGTGCCAAATCAAATAATATTTCAAATGTTAACTTCTGCGATGCGATGTCCTCCAACCCTTCTGCGTGCTCCCACTCCGAGAAGAAAACCTTCGGGAAAATCAGGTTCAGTGTCGGCTTCTGGGTGGCACCAATCAACTTGTTGTTCACAAGCTGTATCTGCATTGCCTTTACCGAGCCGTTGAGCATATAGTCCCTCCAAGTCCTGTCCTCGTAGTTCAACTCCAAATCGCCTGTAATCTTGAACCCTTTCAGCACTATGTCCTCGGGCTCAAGCGTCCCAAGCACGTCAATCTTCTCCACATTCTTCTCTATCTTGATTGTCAGTTTTTTCAGGCTGACTGCGGTGCCCAGATTATCAATGGTAGAACCAACTTTGAATACCAAGTCCTTTGAAGTGAACCTGTTGTCAATTGAATAGCTCGGCGTTGTTGCGGTAGAGTCCTGATGAACCTTTGAAATCCAGTTTGCCACATAGGTTACAATCTTGCCGAGTGCGATATCTATCGTAAGCGAGTTTATCATCGCCAACCTGAACCTCAAATCGTCAATGGAATCATGCACCAAAATTGACAAACTTGGATGTTGTACCTGATTATCTAAAGTGTAAACGTGGTTATACACTCCTGTTTCTGGATTTGCTGGCGTATCAGTCCCGCACAAAGCCAGAAGAATAAGACCGAAGGAGTTGACGTTAATCTCCCCCTCTATGTCGCCCTCAGCCCATTGGCTGGTCACGTATCCAGTCATAGCGGCATCCGAGATATGCCCATAGCTCCCGCCCACCATTGACTTAGCGGCTTTGTCGTCAAAAGATATGGCGGTTTTTGGTATCCAATAGGTTGCGGAAGCACCAGTCCCTCTTGGTGATTCCTTACCGATTCCCACAGATACAAGCCGCCCCGTGAATTTTGCCATTTGCTTTTTTTGTTTTCTTTATTTTTTTCAGAAAACAATTTTTAATTTTTATTATTTTTAATTATGTTATAGAAAATGATATCAAAATCTTAATCTCTAATTCTCCGACGATGTAAGGAGGTTCACTTCTAACCTCACCAAGCATCGGCGAACAGATTATCATCATCTCCTGTGCTGGTAGTGAAATCCCGCTCAACTGCTGGTCTTCGTCAAACGCCTCAATGATGTCGTCCACTACCCCGTCCACAATGTTCCTCGCCTTCTGTTCGCCCATCTCCGCATCACACTTTTGAAGAACGAACACCTTGAAGACATAAGTCCTCTTGTTCTCCGTCGTGGTCTCAAACTCGCCCTCATTCCTTGCTGATGCAATCATCACCGCTGGGAAGCCCTGAAACTCCTCGTTCGGATAATCCGCCACCTCTTGTATGGAATTTATGGTTCCCAGTTTCTCCTTTATTTTCTGTTTGATAGTCGCAAAGCTCATTTGTTTATCAAAATTTTAATTGCATTTCCAAATTCTTTTTTGATGGCATCAACTGCTTTTTCTGCTCCCCATTTCATAAAAGGTTTTCTTCTATGAACATAAATTGCATAATCCGTATGCGGTGCTATAATCGCCTGCAAAATATTGAATACAGAACTAATACTTGCCCTTAGTCTACCAGTAATAACTGGAGTAACTTTTTTTGCTTCTCCCTCCACAAGATATGCCGACCTTTTGATTGCTTTATCCATCTCACTGATAAAATCACTCGGCATATCCTTGAACTTCTTCACCACTTCATCCAGACCTTTTAATGTAATTGTGATTGGCATTTTTATACTATTGAAGATTTAATTTTTACAACGATGCACTCTTTGTGCACGAAATTCCCCAATTGTGCAGGAATACTGACTGCGTTCACCCTATATTCATCATTGTTCTCATCAATCAATTTATCATCAACCTGAATGTCCGCATCCTCCTCACAGAACATCCTGAAGGTCTTGCCTATCGCCCCGCCAATCATTGCCGTTTTTTCTTCCGCCAGCCTCTGTATGCTGACATCTATCTCCGCAGTCACGGTGGAATAGTGCGTCTTGGTGGTACTCCCAGAAACCGCTACAAGCCGTGCCACTAAAATTTGATTCGTAAGTAAATTTGTAAATGTCATTTTATTTAAACAGACAAGATTCTGTGCATATCAAGTATATTTGTAATCCCCAATGCCTGTGCCTTGCTTGAGACATCTGAATAAGAAACTGAATATTCCCCCAGCCTTTCCTGCGTTACATCCCCGCTAGTTATATTGTAATCCTCCAAGATTTCTGCAACAAGTTTTGTCGCCGCCAATTCTATATCCGCAGGAACCGTTACCGAATTACCGAATGTGCCCGTAATCTTGACATTCTGATGTCCCGTCGGAAAAATGCCGATAGGTGCATTGTCCAGATTTATAATAATCTTCTGCTTTGGGGTCTCATTTGCTGGCTCAAGATAGTATTCATTTGCATTGTCCAAGGTGTAATCCACATTCCCGTCTTCATCCAGTATCTCTATTTTGCTTACCGTCAAAATATCATCAACAAGCAAAATTTTTGTCCCATCCCCATCATAAAGTTTTGATGTCGCACTTTCCTGCTCAAATTCCCTGCCACAATATGTATTTATAAAATTCGTAACCGAAGATATGAAATCCGTGAGGGAAGTCAAGGGACTGGGCAGAGCCGACAATCCAAGATAAGCAAGAACCTTAGATTGGGTTGTATATGGCATAATTATAATTCTTTAATTTTATATTTTTTTCTACCAGTGGTTCTCATCATTTTGTCCGCAGGTGCTTTTTCAAAGTTCGTGTTCTGGTAGGTATTCTCGTTAAATAAAACTGCTGTCCCGCTGTCAATAAGACCGTGGACTATATTATTATCAAATACGTCAATGTCTCCAACATTCTTGTCCTTCCAATTTTTTATAAAAATAACTTTTTTCATCTTTGATTAACCCCCTAAAACGTTCATTTAACGCCCTAATTACTCGCTATGGGGGTTTTCTCTATTTTCGGGGGAAAAGGTGCGGTTGAAGACATCAGCCTCCCAAATCCCCCGAAAAATCAATCTTTACGGAATTGAACTCAATTTTCGCATAGCCGCTTCAAGTACACAAGTACCACCAATACGTTCCACAACTCTGATTCCGACCTGGTCATACTCCCATGCCGTCCCCGCCTCCCCTGACACAGTAACAGTGATGGTCTTTCGGTCGCCAAGCCAGTATCCCAGCTTAAAGTCCCCGAAATAAATCTCGTCATCTCCAATCCAGTTATTTTCAATAACAGGATAGCCCTGAACCGTGGCTGGCTGTCCAGCGGACATAGGTTCTTGCCAGATGTATCTGTTATTACTATCCTTCACCTTTCTCAAATCTCTGATGTTAGAATTATTCGCCAGAATTATGGCATTCTTCCTGTATTTAGCAGGAAGTGCATAAATCAGGTCAATAACATCATCAAAATCAAGAAGTCCTGAACAGGTCACGGCTGTGATAGAACAATTAGCCAAACCAGTTGGTTGACCAGTGCCAGAACCTCGAGTGATAACCCTATCTTCTTCCTCTCTTAATGCTTCAGAAAACAAACCGATAATTAGTTGGGTGATATTGTAATCATAAGCATCCTCAATCAATTCTTCTGCATTTATGTTATCGTAAGAGTTTTTTATCTCCTACTTCTCTATGTCTCCATAGAGGTCGGCATACATCATCTCCTGTTCTTTAAAAATTTATACACATTAGTTTAGAAAACTTTTCAATAAAGTATTTCCTGTTTTTTAAGGCATTTGATTTGTTGTGGCAAAGTGAACAAAGCGTAATTAGGTGGTTCGGTTCAATATCTTTCTTGTCATAAAAAATATGATGGACTGGGAAAGCCTTCTCTTCCTTTTTCCATTCCCTTTGGCAATTCCTGCAAGTATGATTATCTCTTTCTCTGATAAATTCCTTTAACCTTTCATCAAATCCGAAATTATATGGGAACTTTGAACTTCCCCCATTCCAATTTGGATTCTTCTCTTTCGCCAAGAATGGCTTATCTTTATTCCAAGGAATTCTACCGCTCATATTTTTTCTCGTCTCATCAGAAGCCTTTCTACCTATCGCCTTTATCCTTATAATTTCCTTTGCTTTTGCAGAATGTTTTCTTCCCCACATAGGATTTTTCCTTCCAAATCTTGCACTTCCATACATTCCATTTTTAATCCCCAATTGAACCCCAAGTTTTGGATTTTCTTTTCTTCTCTTCACCATAGCATCGCTCAATTTCTTTCTTGTGTTTTCTGATATTGGTATTAACTTTCTAATTTTCCAAGCCTCTTTAAGCCTTCTTTTATGCTCTTCGGAGAATGTTTTTTTGGTTATCTTTTTCATAACCTTATTTTATACCTTTCCGAAGAGGTTGTCAATAATGTGTTTAAATTTTTAAAGAACAGAAGGACGGTTTTCGTGGGGATATTATTGTCCCATAAGGACTCAATCCCTATGCTCTACACCTTTCAAACCATTGCTGGTCTGAGTTGGCTCGGTATTGTCCATCTTGAAAGATGGGTGTCCACCGAATTTACCGCCTTTTTTATGCCCCAGATAATTAAGGCATACAATATCGCTGCCACCTTATAAGCGGTCAGCGTCTTCTGATAGAATTCAGCGGAAGTTGTAGTCTTTTGCGTATTCTCAGCAGTCCAATAAACCTTCGGCTTTGCGGTTAATGAAGGGATATTCATTGACACCCTCAACATCGGAACAACCCTAACCAGACTCCTCATCGTGTTCGGCTCTTCCAAATCACGGATAAGTTCCGCCCTAAACTCGGTGGGTACCAAGTAACCGCCATCGGCTGAAGTCCCCTCTGACAATGCTTTTAAGGCAACCCTATCTTTCTGGCAGAGTGCTGTGAAGAACCCTACAATCTTCTGCTCCTTCGTCAGGGCATTGACATCATCTTTGCTCACATCTTCCTTGCCAAAGATTTTTGTCATAAGGGTTGTGTCTTTCCTTGAAGTTTTCATCTGTTCAAGCATTGTCTTGATTTTATTCAAGCCCAAGCTTTTTTCAATCTTGGAAGTCAGTTTCTCAACTTCCTCGTCCAGTCCTTTTTCTGCATCAGGCTCTTTTTCTGGCTCTTTCTCTGGTTCTTTTTCAGGTTCTTTTTCTGGGTCTACTTTTTCTTCATCAATCATAAATTTTCTTTATTTTTCAATAAATCGTTAATAATTTTATCTACATTTTGTAGAGCCCGCACTGTAATTCGGTTCTTCCGTGATTTATGTGCCTCCTCCCTGCGACCTTGAAGCGATTTGCCTTCTCCGTTGTCCAAGGGCTTGTTTGCCAACTGGCGTAAGTCTCTTAAAACGGAAACCGCATTTTTCATTGAAGTAATAGCATCATCTATCGCTCCCAATGTTTTATCAGATAAAACTCTCCCTTCTTTTTCTATATCTTCTATCTTTTCATCTTTTTCAATTTCTTTTTGTTTCTCCGAAGCAGGTTCAAAGCTTCCATCGTGTGAACTGCAATGGCTTTTCGCACTATCGGCTGTCCAGACATCTTTATCATATCTCATCGCCTGTATCTCCGCCTTGTCATCTTTTATCCCATAGATTACATCAATACATTTTCCATCGTGTTTGATTTCACAATTCTTTCTGGCAAACCTATCATATTTATCAGGACTATTTAATCTACAAGAATGTTCATTTGGGTATGGTTTAATATCCATTATTTCTTCCAAATCCTTATTGCATTCAGGACATTCTTTATTCATTTTATCAAGCCATTTGATAATCTCTTTTTCATTATCAGGGCTATAACTTTTAGCCGCTAACATTAAAGCTTCAGCATTTGCTGGAACAGGAACAGCTGAAATTTCAAGCAACTCCTGTTTCGCAATAATATGTCTATCCTGCTCATCAAACTGCAACGGAATAAATCCGACAGACCAAGCTTTCATAATTGGCGGTTCTGCCATAAACATCGCTTTTATCTCTCTGGCAAGTTGAGTGATTTCATGGAATATCGGTTCAAAAACAAGTTGATTATTTTGAATTTTAATATTCTTGGCATAACCGATTGGAGGCTCATCATATTTGTGGGCAAACAAAAGAATGGGATTTTTCTTGAAATTTTTCAAATCCCAACCATCCACCTTGACAACATCGCCAACCCTGTCCTTGGTATCTGTTGAAGCAATAGCTAAAAGTTTTTCTCCAACCTTTTCTGTTAATGCCTCTATTTCCCTTTTTATATTTTCCATAAATTTTTCAAATCTTTATTTATTTAGATTTGATATCTTTAATAATTTTCTAAAATATTTAATCCAGTAATTTCTATTACCATTTGTTTTTCCGTGACAAGAATGACATAAGGTTATCAAATTATCTTGATTACAATTTTTCTTATCATAATCTTTATGGTGTACATAAACCGCTGGTTCTTTACCACAAACTTGGCAAGTATATTTATCTCGTTTTCTAATAGCTCGTTTCAAATCTATAGTCCAATCTATCGTATATGGCTCATAAGATAATCCACCTTTCCAATTAGGATTATTCTCACCACTTAATTGGAAACACTTTTTTCCTTTATGCCAAGGAATATTACCATTTTTAAACTCATTATTTGGGTGAAATCCTTTTTGAAAACCTTGATTAGGTTTATTTTTTCTACCTTTTGCAAATTGATTTCCTTTCTTAAACTCATTTTTAGGATGATGCCCTTTCTTGAATAAACTACTATTTCCATTTTTAAATATTCCTCTTGGCATATTATTTCTTTTTTTAAAAAAAACCCAAAGATAAGTAATCACTTACCTTCGGGTCCTCCGTCAGGTTTTAGATTAGTTTATTTTATAATTTATTAAAGATGATTGTCAATACCTTATCATTTTTTCTGAATTAAAATTAAATCTTTATCTATTTGAATTTGCCCTGTTTGTTTTACAGATTGCACTATCTGATTTACTGCTATATTGAAACCTTGTTGCAACAATTTATTCTTAAGATTTAACCAGCCGAAATAATATACATTCCCAATTACCGATGCCAAAACTGCTATGATTGCTATACTTATTAAAATATTGCGTATTATTTTATTCATATTTTTATGTGTTAATTATTTTTAAAAATATAGGGGATTAGTCCTTTATGTTCTTGGTTTTATTTTTAACCAATCCCCCTTTTACAACCTATTTTCTTACAGGGATAGTGATGCTTTCGTCTGGTTCTCCATCTACGGAAAACCATATCGGGTCCGACTTTGGTGGTCTCTGCGGATATTTTCCGCAAAGCACAAAGTTGTGCAAATAGCATCTTCCATAATCTCCTCTCTCTTGGCAGATTTTATGGTCGCACAAGACCATTTGAAGGTCGTGCTTCATTCCATTTGTAATTTCCTTTTTCATAGGTTGTCTCCTAAAAAGAACTACTTTGATAATACTCCTTTTATTTCTCCAAGTTTTCCAGATAAATCTGTATGCATATCAGTAATTGCTTTTGTCATTTTATCATTTCCACAATTTATTGCTTCCAAAATATCTCCCAAATGATTTTCCCCTATTGCTATTGTGGCGTCGTATTGTTTTTTTTCATAATTATTATCTGGCGGATTATATCTTTTTAAAACATACTTAAAAAGTTCGTATCCTTTTTCTATGATAAAAATTAAGGCTACGCCAGCAATTCCTAATTGGTATATTTCTAATTCCATTTTAGTTTATTTTACTTGTTTTAGATTTTGCTTGTATCAACTCCTGCGTCTGTTATCTCTCTTAACTTGGCGTCTATGTCATCAATCTGGGCTTGTAATCTTACTTTATTCGCTTTTAGACCTTTAACATACATCTCTGTTGCCATAGTCCTTTTTGGCTGTTGTATCGGAGATGGCGTTATCTCTACTTTTGTATTGTCCTCACTTATTTTTATAATATCCATATGTTTTTTATTTAATTATATTAATAATTTTATTACGGAAGCAAACCCAGTAAATCAATTAAATTCTGTTCTGTTAATGTTGTCGAACCGATTACAATACTTCCCGCTGATGTTGTTATGTTTCCCGTGACATCAACATTCCCTGTAAACAAACTATTTCCTACCGCATTTATGGCGTAAGTTCCGTCTGCTAAACCAACTGAATCACCGAAGCCTACAAAATATCCTGCTTTTGTATTTGCATCATCTCCTAATATTGCCTGATAAGTTGAACCAAATGTTCCTTTGCCTGTGGTAATTATATCTCCATTGCCATAAATCGTCAGAACATCAGTTGCCCAATTTCTCCACACAGCCAAAACTCCAGTAGTGCCTATACTACTTACTCCTGTTGTTCCATTCCATTTCCCGCCCCTGAATACCATTGTCGGTTGTGTCGCTCCGGGAGAAGCCGTTCCTATCACTCCCCCCATCAATAGTGGAACGGTAGTCGCTGTCGTATCGCTTCCTGTAAAACCTGTTATTTGCATCCCGCCTTTAGTTGCCCCCGTCGCAGTAACATCTATATAACCGACTGTATTAGTATCAATAGTATTTACATTCCATACTCCTGTATAATTTGGTATCGTAGTCCCTATGTCCCGTCTTACGATTGACGACCTCGGAGAAGACAAGTTTCCGCTTATCTGAAGTGGATGAACCATACCTGTATTTGGAGTTGAGCCTATATATTCTGTGGGAACAACGATATTTCCTACAAAAGTCGCAAGACCCGCCTCATCAATCGTAAGTTGTAATGTAGGCGTTCCGCTGTTTGTAGTCCAGAACTTTAATCCGCTATCCGTATCCGCTTCGGTTGTGGCGTGAAACCAGTCGCTTACCTTATATGCTGAAATCTTTGCGGCTTCGTGGAGTGATACTACCGAGTTGATACTTTGAGTGAGATTGAATACAAGGTCGGAGGTCTGTGCTACTTGTCCTGTTAATGGAGTGAAGTTATTATTAAGGTTTAGTAAGGTAAAAGCGGCATTGCTATTATTTCCTGCGAAAGTGGATACCCCTGCTCCGAGAGTGCCTGTGGTTGTATAATTATCAGTTCTACCTGATACCCCAGATAACCAGTATTGTGAGTGGTCATCATCCGTAAGACCTGTCAATACCCCGTGGTCTGTGGCGACATAAGTTCCAGCAGGTAAGTTTGATACTGTTCTTAAATCTTGTACTTCCTCATAAGGCGTAGCGTCATTTCTTAAAATAACCCTATAAAGAAGTTTCATCTCTTGGTATGGCAGAGTTCCTAAAGTCAAACTTTCATACTTGTTATTTGTCCTTGCATCAGCGATTGCAGTGTCTTGTCTTTGTCCCATCAACGAAACAATTGGCGTAGTGGTATCATTAGTGGCGAATATCCAATAAGCAACATATTTATTAGAATCCATAGCGGTTAAGGTATTTCCATTATTATAGTAAAGATTTCCGCCAGAAGTATAATAATAAACTGTCTGTCCCGCAAGCCATTTGAAATCCGCCGCACCGTCTTTATAGAGGATGTTGCAGGTTGTCTTTGCTGGGGTAATGGTGTGTTCTAAATCTTCATCATCTATAACGCCTAAAGCTATTGAGAAAGTAGTATCTCCGAAAGTTCCAGCCAAACCACTTTCGTATCTTGTGCCTACGGTATTATGTAAAAGATGGTGAGTATCCCCGTCCATCTTAATCCCGTGGCGTTCCTCACCTAAAAGACCCTTATCAGTCACCGTGTTATAATAGACTGTGGCTATTAAAGGCAACGCAAACGAGGGAATAGAAGTTGCCTGTGAAAGAACTCCAGAGGCATTATAGTAAACCCAATTCATTCCCGTTGCGTCATCTATTGTAATTGAAGTGGTAGTCTTGGAAGTCTTAACTCCATTGATATAAATATCATGATTGCCTGTGATGGTAAACACTCTTGTAGCGTCTACGAAACTTAATGTTGCAGTTCTATCCACAAATCCAGATGGTTCAGTCATTGCGGTAAAGACTGTAGGTATTACTACTGAGCCGAATGTCCCTGTGCCTGTGGTGAGAAAGTCAAACGTCCCTGTCTTGTTGCCTGTGATATCAATCTGGTCTTCATCAATAATCCAGTATGAACTTGACTCTGCTTCTAGCCATACACCTGACATGAACTCCCAAAGGATATAGTCTAATAAATCCCATAACATCCACCCTTCTTCTGGTGCTTCCTCTACCCATCCACCTTCACCTGTCCATTCATAAATATATCCGTCCGTCCATCCACTTCCCGACCCATCAGCTCCATATCTGTCTCCCACATCTGGGTCTGCTGGCAGTCCTGTAGATGGGTCATACCATTCTATTATGGGAGGTCTGAACCAATCACACTCCAACTCGTCTAGAGTGTTTAATGATTTCTGAACGTTGTCATCAGCAGCACTTAGATTTTTATCAAAAGCAGACGTGTCTGTTCTAATACGTGCCGCTAAGGGGTCAGCAGCATATACATTCTGACCAAAAATGAGTAGAGAGCATAAAAGAACCGCTATTGCTTGATATATTCGCACCATACCACCTCACCTGTTACTGGAGCAGACGTCATCGTGAACGTCCCCTCATCTTCATCTGTCTCCGTATAATCAACATCTGGCTGCATAGTCAGTTGGTCTCTATGCACCTTCAATGTTCCAGCCACATATGGACTTAAGGTAGTAAATATAACCAGAATTCCATT
>Ga0315289_10000570_pt1 | contig 56804 bp, 46 predicted proteins | sample YL17G11_40_MG_FD_203452 | JGI IMG/M metagenome (GOLD analysis project Ga0315289, IMG submission 203452) | Sediment microbial communities from Yellowstone Lake, YNP, Wyoming, USA - YL17G11_40 | ecosystem: Environmental > Aquatic > Freshwater > Lake > Sediment | place: USA: Wyoming | collected...
GTTCATAGGCGGCGATCAACACCCTCCGTGGGGATTTGCATGTTTCCATCCTGCAGCATATAACTGAATCGGGGCCGTGGCGCTAAGGGATGATTCTCTCATTCGACGAGGATCGAGACAGAGCAGTTGCGACCCAGTACCCACTCGATCTGCTTTCGGCACAGTTCTCGCAACTCCGCATCCTTTCGCAGGCAGGCCGCTGCCGAGAGGCCCTTCGTCTGAGATAACACGGTCCCGTGGTTGCCCCGAAAGTCGAACCAGACCGGGAACAGACGCAGATAATAGCCGTCGCCGAGTTGGACGCCGTTCTCCACCTGCTCCCGAAACGTCGGGCGGCTCGATTCATCCACCCGGTAGATCGACGCCGGAAGCATGTGGTACGGGGCCGTGTATCGGGCAATCGTCCTGTAGTACTCGCCGTATAGTGCGACAGCGGCATACCACTTCATCCAATCCGGATGATCGGGGAACAATCGGCACAAACGGGCCAGGGCGACAATGGGGGCCTGCTCGTGCCCTCGATGAGAGTAATGAAGAATGCGTTCTTTCTGGGGATCGGCATAGAAAAAGCCGGTCAGCGGGATGTCCCACTGGGGGATGGTCTGCTGCTGACAATCCAGGATGATCTGAGCGAATGCAAACGCCCGCTCGGTGTAGCTCTGCTTGCCGGTCGCCTCATAGAGATCGATAGAGCTTTGTGCGCCGGCGGCCGCAAGCTCAAGGTTGGAATTGCCGGCTTGCTCAACGGCGAAACGCCAGTCATCCTCGGCCGCGTGGAGGGCATAGGCCGCTCGGATCGGCGCCCGCTCTTTCAGTGTTCGTGCGGCGAGGGCCTCGGCAGAGGCGGCCAGGAAATTCTCGAACGGCTGGTTGCCCGACCCGAACGTGACATCATCGACCGTGCCCAGAATCCCGTCGGTCCAGAAGTCCATCGTGGCCCAGGTGCAGCGGTGGCCGTCGCCGAACCGGGTCTTGAGAATCCAATCCAGGCCCCAGGAAGCCTCTTCGACCAGTCGGGCCGCCAGGGCGGGCTCTCGCTCCTGCACGCGGCGGGCCAACTCCAGCATGGCAGAAGCCGACTCGGAGGTATTCACCAGCCCCTGCGAGAGATCGCCGGCATCGTGCCAGCCGCCGTTGATCAGGATCTCCTTGTCCCCGTGCTTGACCCGCCAGTCGCGGTGGCAGACATCGTGAATGCCCGGCACCTCCGTGCCGCAGCGCTCACAGTAGAAGAAGTTGATGGTCTTCCAGATGGTGTCCCGCCAGGCATCCTGCCCGATGCCAAACGGCCGTGTGGTGACATCGCCGGCGCGAAGAACGTACGTGCCCGATTTGCTTACTTCGCTGAAGTCCAACAGGTCGAATGTGCCGATGCTGGACGTGACCCGCCGGGCAGGCTTCGTCAGAACGACCTTATTCGTCTGTGCATCGATCACGCTGAACTCCTTCGCGGTGAGGCCGGAGGCTATCGCCGTCTTCGAGGCACGAAGAGGATACCCGGAGTGGCAATAGGCAATCCGTCCGGGCGCCACGCTCCAGCCCTCGAAGTGATCGGAGTTGACCTTCTGCAATTCGAGACAATCGATGTCATAGCAGACAGTCGTGGTCGCCCCCGGCTCGTTGCCCTGGAGCCGATAGGTGAATTCCACGCGGGTGACCTTGTCCCGACCGAGATGGGCAATCTCCCAGACCACATGATTCCATCGATCCGGCTCCAGCAGGAGGAAATTGCGCCCGTTGCGGTCATACATCCCCGGCACTTTCTCCGGGCCATCGTTATGAAGGACAACGCACATCGAAATCACACGGAAGCCCGGCAGCATCGGATAGACCCAGAACGAGAGGCGATTGAAGGCTGTCCAGTCCTCGCCTTTGAATACGCGCGTCGCAGTCGCAGAGCCGAAGGGCCTGCCCGCGGTGGAGCCCGGCTTGTCGGCGATCGTGGGCGAGGTTAACCGCAGGGATTGTTTGCCGTCTTTCGCGCGTTCGGTCGTGACCTGCATCGCGCCGAAACCGGCGTGCGACCAGTCGTCCAAGTCCTCCATGTCATCGAGCAGCCTGCTCTCCAACACCGGCTTGTCGAGCCAACGGTGCCGAATCGTGTCTTCCAAGGGGATGGCCATCGGCATGGCTGGGACACTCGCAGAGGCACTGCCCCTCGCCCCAGTCGTAACCGCGAGACAGACCAGCCCCAGAACACCGAGGTGATTCACAACGTGTCTCATTGCTGCCTCTCATCTGAAGATACGATGCCGCATTTCAGCAGGCTCAGCGCCCGGCCCCCACCGCATCCTCCGCAAGGCGAAGGGGCATCCTGTCCACGCGCGTGGGCATGCTTGCCTGGCACAGAGTGATCCTGCCCACAAAGATTCCTGGTGAATTCATTCGACGTGTCACGGTAAACGCAAATCTGTGGTCTGTCAACGTTTGGGTATGAAAAGGCCGAGTCGGGTATAGAGTCGTCAACTCTTGCGTCTCTGTTTTTGCGTAATGGCCTCCCCACGCGGCAGCGAGCCCGACCGGAACAATCCCATGTCCACCGCCCGCCGCAGCATCTCGACGGTGTTGCTCGCCCCCATCTTGCGCATCAAGTGACCCCGATGGACCTCGATGGTTCGCGGAGAGCGATGAAGCGCCGTTGCAATCTCCCGGTTGTTCCTGCCTTCCAGGATCAGGTACAGGACCTTCATCTCAGACTTGGTCAGACAGAGGTCGCAAAGCGACGCCTGCCCGGCATGCCGTTCGAGCAACGCTTCGATGGTCCCCAGAAAGCCGTCACGGTCGAGCGGCTTTTCCACGAAATCCGCCGCGCCCGCCTTCAGAGCGCGAACGGCCATGGGCACGTCGCCGTAACCTGTCACGACAACGACCGGCAGCCAGGGCAGGCGCCTCTTGGCCTCGTTCAGCAACTCGATTCCGTCCTTGCCGGGCATCTTCACGTCGGTGATGAGCAGATCGCACCTTTCCACGGCCAGGTGCACCAGACAATCGTCCGCGCCGAGAAAACACTGAACGTTCATTCCGACCCGCTCGAGCGTCTTTTGCACCACGTCGCACACTTTCGGCTCGTCGTCCACGAACACCACATGTCTGGTCCTGCTGGTTTCCATGAAAGCACTCCATCCTAGAAGATCATAAGGCTTCGATCGGCAATGTGATGAAGAAGCTGGTCCCTTCGCCCGGCTGGCTGTCCACGCGCAGATGCCCCCCCGCCTGGGAGACCAGGCGCTGCACGATGCACAGGCCCAGCCCGGTTCCTTCGCCGGCCGGCTTGGTCGTAAAGAAGGGCTCGAAAATACGGTTCAGATTCTCCGGGGCGATGCCGCCGCAGTCATCCGTGAACTGCAGCTCAATCCGGTCCTCGCGCCGGGTCCCAATGATGTGGAGGCAGCGATCCCTCAAACCGTCCGCCGCCTGGATGGCATTCTGCGTCAGCGCAAAAAACACCTGTTCGATGTCCTTCTCGTGAGCGTAGATCGGCGGCAGATCGTCCAACCCACGCGTCTCCAGAATCACACGCGCCCGGCGGGCGCTCTCCTCCAGTAAGCGTATGACGCGCCGGGCGGCCTCGGACAGAACGACCTTCTTGACCGCCTTCTCCGATGCCCGTCGGGCGAAACCGCGGAAGCGGTTCACGATCGCGGTCACGTTGGAGACTTCGGCCAGCCCGTCGTTCAGGTCCTCGAATACCCTCGTGGGACAGGACGCTCCTTCCAGGTCCTTCAGAGCATTCTGGATGGACAGCCGAATGACCGTCAACGGCTGCGTCAGCTCGTGCGACAGGGCCGCACTGAGCGTACCCAGGGAGGCAAGCTGCTCGGCTCTGACCATCTTGACACGATATTCCTCCAACTCCTCCTGGGCCGTTCGCAGCGCGTGGATATCCCGCGCGATGACCAGACTCGCCGTGATGTTCCCCTCGCTGTCCTTCAACGGCTCCACGGTCGTGCTGTACCAGCGGAGTTCGCCCCTCACATCGACCAGACTGACTGCATTTCTTCCCAGACCCGATTCGGTCACTTGGCGGACATGTGCCACCTGTGCATCGGCGACCTCCTTCGGGAAGAGCTCCCACATGGTCTTGCCTACGAAGTCGGCTGCCTGACCGCCCAGACGTCGCCCCGCCGTCGTATTCAGGAAGTGAAAGACGCCTTGCGCATCCACCACCGAGATCGCTTCCCCCGCCCCCTCCACCACCGCGCGGTAGCGTTGCTCACTGTCCTTCAGTTGCCGCTCCAACTGCTTTCGTTCCGTGATATCGACGTTAACCTCAGCAACCAACCATTCCCCATTCTCCTCCTGAAAGGGAATCGTCGTTACCTGGATCGGCCGATTCCCCTCCTTGGGCAAGATCGCATCGTAGATGGTGATTCGCTTGGTCTCAAGCGCCTTGGGGATCCCGCATTCCGGACAAGCCTGCTCCTTGCCCGCGAAATACTCGTAGCACTTTCTCCCCTCGTACTCGCCGTACAGCTTCCGCCATACGGGGTCCACGTATCGAAGGTTGAAGTCCTGATCGGTAATATTCAATCCGGTCTTCGCCGCACCGAGGATGAACTCAATCCGCCGCTGGAGAGCCCTTATCTCCTCCTCCGCCCGCTTGCGCTCGGTGATATCCTTGCCGAAGATGGCGACCTGCTGCACAACCCCCTTGTCATCAAAAACGGGGTACGCGCTGGTGTCAAAACAGCGGCCCGCCCGTTCATCCTCGAATCGCACCGGCTGATTCGTCCAAAGCACCTCACTGATGCGCCGGGTCCGATACTCGACAAGAGAGGCGGGAAACACCTCCTCCCCCACCTCGGCGATCCGGGTCCCGATCAGTTCACTGACGCTCTTGCCGAAGCGGCGCGCCGCCGTCTCGTTGACCATCAGAATGGTCCCCTCGCGGTCCAGCAGAAAGATCGACTCGGTCGCGGCATTGAAGATGGCACGCAGCATCCCTTCACGCTCCCGGACAACCAGTTCGGCCTTGCGCCGGTCGGTAATGTCCCGAATAATGCCCTGCGTGCCCACCACACGGCCGTCCGCCAGGAGAGGGCCGACACTGCTCTCCACGTAGTGTGGCTTGCCCTCTTTATCGCTTACCATGAACTGATGGGTCGTCCTCTGTCTGCGGAACGCATCGGCCCGCGCTTTCTCCAGGCCCGGCAACTCCGTTTCCGGCATCCAACGGCTGTAATGCGTGCCGATCACCTGCCGGGGGTCAAATCCCAGAACGCGTTTGGTCGCCTGATTTATAGAAAGGACATGCCCTTCGCGGTCGGTGGTGTAGACGATGTCCGTCATGTTCTCGATGAGGTCTTGATAGTGCTGGCGGCTGTCGGCAAGCTGCTTCTCCATACGCGTGCGGGCCGTAATGTCCAAGGCGAAAACCACAACGTGAGTCACCCGACCGGCCGCATCCAGAACGGGATAGTAGGTCTGGGCGTAGGTCTTGCCGTGGTATTCATCAACCGCCCGCACCGGCCTGCCTGTCTGGACGACTCTCACGAAGTGGGCCCGTGCGGTGCCGTAAACGTCCTCCCGCTCCTCGAATGCCCGGCTGTTCAGCCCGATCAGGTCCTCCTTCGTACGGTCCAGCCGCAGGGCGGCCGTCTGGTTCACCGCCTGAATCACGCCGGTTCGATCCAGAACCACGATCGTCTCCGTGATCGCGTCAAACATCGCCTCGCGGGCGCTTTCGAGAGCGGTCATTCGCTCTTTCAGGGATTGATTCGCCCGCTCCAACTCGGCCACCCGCTGGCGCAGTTGAAGCACTTCCTCCCCAGACTGGTGGCCCTCTTCGTACCCCTCGCGCATCTTGCTCTCCACACCGGCCTTCACCACGCCGACAAGGCAGTCACACCGCTGCGGTCCTGCACCAGCCAACCAAAATGGACCGGTCGATGGTGCCGATCTCCAGGCAGCCACTGTATGATAGAGTACTCGGCGGGAAAAATCAAGAATAAATCGCCGGTCTGCAGGGGTGGCGATGAGGAGTCCGGCGGCGACCTTTATCCCGGCATTCCTACCGGCGCACACGGGCCCGGAGTGTATCGGCGGATCATTTGCTCAAGGTATTTTCGAGACTTCGGTCCGTCTGCTCCGACGAAACCGTCGGCGCGTTCGGTGGGGTCCAAGGCAGCAGAATGGTAAATGTCGTGCCTTTGTCCAGTTCGCTCTCGACCTCGATCCGGCCCCCATGAGCCGCCACAATCCGGCTGACAATGGTCAGGCCAAGCCCGGTCCCCTTCATCTCCTTGCCGGGCCGGTGGACGCGATAGAAGCGATCAAAGATCTTGGGCAGATCCTCTTTCGGGATGCCCAGCCCCGTGTCCGCGACTTTCAGGACCAGATGCTCCTCCCCGCGGCAGGCCGAAACCAGGACTCGTCCCCCGGCAGGTGTGAACTTGATCGCATTGCTGAGCAGGTTGATCAGAGCCTGGATGATCCGGTCGCTGTCGAAGACCGCGGTCGGCAGGTTGGTCTCGACATCCATGGCAAGCTCCACTCCACTTTTCGCGGCGTGCGGCCGCATCGTCGTGTACGCCTCCTCAACGGCCGTCGTGATGTTATGCCCCTGCATATGGAACTTCATCTTGCCTGCATTGAGTTTTTGGAAGTCGAGGACATCGTCGATCAATCGCGCCAGTCTGTCGATGTTCCGCTGGGCAATATCGAGAAAACGTCTCTGATCCTTATTGATCTTCCCGGCGAGCTCGTCCAAAACGATCGTCACCGCCTCTTTCATCGAGGTCAACGGCGTACGCAGCTCATGCGAGACCGTCGAGATGAATTGTGCTTTCATCTCCATGGTCTCTTTCAGCTCCTCTTCCGCCCGTTTGCGATCCGTCACATCGCTCAGCGCGACGACGATGTGTTTGCCGCCGTCGATATTGACCGGCTCGATGCTGACGGACAGCCAGGGTCGCGGCCCCCCGGCGCTTGGGCCCAGCGTGGGGCGAATCTCCGCACTGCGCACGGCGTGGCCCCAGGTGAGCGCCGTGTGCATCATATCTCTCAGCGAGCAGCCGTCACAGGAGGCCGGCGCGCCACGGGGTCCCGTGAGCGTCATGCTTTGCATGCAGGCGAGGGCCTCACAGGCATCATGATCGATGAGGAGCGGATATCCTTTTCCCGACATTTGTCGGATGGCGTCGTTCGCGCGCACCACGCGCAGGTCCCCGTTGACGAGCAGCATGCCCATCGGGGCGGCGTCGAAAATCGCCTCCAGGTTCTTCTGCTTGCGATCCAGGATCTCATGGATGCGCTTGCATTCCGTGATGTCCTGAACCACGCCGATGGAGCCGCTGACTCCACCGTCCGCATCCTGGATCATACTGAGCGAGATGTCCACATCGATGACCTCACCGTCTCCTCGTATCATCTTTGTCTCAAAGTGATGCTGCATTCCCCTGCGGCGGAGGCCCGACGAGCAGATGCGCTGCCACTCGGGCTCAGGATACAGGGACTGGACATCTCGGCCGCGCAGCTCTTCTTCTCCCATGCCGAGCAGATGTTCGGTGAATTTGTTCCAGGAGATGAGCCTGTCCTCCCGATCGACCATCATGATGGCCACCGCCGAGTTCTCGAAAATCGTACGATACCGCAGTTCCGCGGCCTGCAACTGGCGCTCCGCCTTCTTGCGTTCCACGGCGTAGCGTATGGCGCGCATCAGGAGATTGCCGTCCACCTGTCCTTTGACCAGGCAGTCCTGGACGCCCATCTGGAGTGCCTCGGTCGCCGTGCTTTCCTCGTCCGGTCCGCGCAGCACGATGATGGGCACATGGGGTGCCTGGATCTGGAGCCTCGCGATGGACTCCATGCCCCGACTGTCGGGCAGTCCCAGGTCGAGCAGAACGATGTCGAAATGGTGGTTGCGAAGCATCTCCAGAGCACCGGCGAGATGATCGGCGTCGCGGACCTCGCAGGCAGGCAGCCGGGGTTGCGAAAGGAGCCGTTCAAACAACACTCGCTCAACGAAATCATCCTCGACAACGAGAACCCGAAGCGGTCCGGCCATAGCCAAGGTATCCTCCTCGCAGGTCTCAACCCTGCTTTCGGTCCTTCAGGGCGGCATGGATCTTGTCCATGAGCTGCGCAAAGTCAAAAGGCTTGGTGACGTAATCGGCGACGCCACGGGCCGACGCAACGGCGATGTCCTGCGGCTCGCACCGCGCGGTCAGCATGATCACCGGGATGTCCTTGAGAGCCGGGTCGGCACGGAGGTGCTCCAGCATCTCATGACCGTTCATCTCCGGCATGTTGGTATCGAGCAGGATCAGGTCCGGCTTCTCGGCCGCCGCGCGTGCCAGCCCCTCTCGTCCGTTCGAAGCCGTCACGACCAGGCAGTTCGCGAATTGCAGTCGATACTCCACGGTGCTGACAAGATCGGGCTCGTCATCGACGACGAGGACCTTGATCTGCGCGGTCTTCTTCTTTCCCTTGAACAATCCCAACATTTTCATTTCCTCCTATCGGGACACACCGTTCTTCCGATCACCAGCCCGGCTCTTGTTCCATACCCTCCGGCCGCTCCGTTTGCTCCCCTTTGCCGGTCGGGGCCGACAGCAAGGACATGGTGCGCACCCGGTCGGCCTCCGCCGCCACGCCCTCCGGAATGACCTCGTCTCCACAGATATGCGGCGAGAGAAGCACCACCAGCTCCGCGCGACTCGTCGCGGTGCTGGTGCTCCGGAACAACAGACCGATGAGCGGCAGGTCGCCCAGGATGGGGACCTGATTGATCTCCTTCGTTTTCTCCTCCCGCCGCAGCCCGCCGATCGCCACGGTCTGGCCGTCCCTCAGCAGCAGCGAGGTATTCGCATGGCGGGTGTTGACCACCGGAACCCCCGCGGGGCTCAGTGCGGTTGTGACATTCTGCTCGGTGGTAACCGTCAGGAAAATATTGTTGCCGTCGGTCACCGTGGCCATGACCTGCAGATTAACACCGACGTTCTTGAATTCCGTGGAGGTCATCGCGGCGGCGCCGCCCTGGGCCGTGTCGATCACCTCCTGGTACGGGATTTCCTCGACGGCCCGGATGCTCGCCGATTGCCCGCTGACGACCAGCACTCTCGGACTGGCCAGAATCTTGATATTTCTCTTCTGTTGGATCATGTGGAGTACGTGCCGGACCGTGCCGCTGATCACGCTGAAGTCCCCACCCAGACCGGTCGTGTTGTACGCGGTGGCATTGCCGATCGTGAAATCGATCGGCGGCACGGCCGCGACCCGCGAGTTGGTCAGGTTCTGCCGGTAAGCGACGTCTTCCAGGTCCGTAGACAACAGGTCCCAGTTGACGCCGATTTCCGTATCGTTCCGCAATTCGACATCCAGGAGGATGACTTCGATCATGACTTGCCGCGGCGTCCGGTCCGCCTTCTTCACCTCGGCCAGAATCTTGCGAAGGTTGTCGGGCGTGTCGCACACAATGATCGAGTTGTTCTTCTCGTTGATGGCAACCATTCCGTAGGGTGTGACCATTTTCGCAAGCACATCTCTCAGGCTCTTGGCATCGAGGAATTTCAGAACGATGGTTTCCAGCAGCAGCTCGGGCGGTTGAGCGGGTGCAGGCAGCGTCACACTCTCCGGACCCGGAGCCGGTTTGGGGCTCAAAAAGGCGGCAAACGGGTCCCTGCCGGTTCCCGCACCAGACGTGTTCGTCTGCGTATCCGCCGCCCGAAGGGTCCCCCCTTCCAGCCCTCGCCACACGGGCAGCAGAAGAACCATGCCACACAGCAAAGCAAGACGACAGATGGTACCTTTCATCGGTTGGGCTCTCCTGGTTCCAGAACGGTATACGTGGTGAGGGCAAGCTGGCACTTGAGCTGTCCTGCGGCCGTGCCGGACCGCTCCATGCGACAGGAATCCACCCAGACTTTCTGCCGGCTGTTTCGCTGCCGCTCGAGCAATGCGACGATCTGGTCGTATTGCCCCTGCACGGTCAGACTTACGTGAGAGGCTTGAACACCCACCGCTTTGTCCGGCTCACGGACCTGCCTGGAGTCGTCGCCGGTGAAGGCCGCCACCAGAACCGTACAGCCGGTCCCTTCGACAAGCGACTGCAGATCATGGACGAATGCTTTGGACCCCTCGCACGTGAAGAATTCCTCGTGAACCTTCGCCAGCTCCTGCTGCAAAGTACGCAATTTCAGAAGTTTCGGCTGGAGTGTCGCGCGGACTCTGTCCTTCTCCACGGCGATCTCGCTCACGACCGGCTCCAAGCGCTGCACAGCGCGCAGATAGCCCACGTGGGGCCGGACGGTCCAGTTGTACATAGCGACCGCCCCAATCACAATCAACGCCGCCGACAAGGCGTTTCGTCTCGATCTGCTCAACGTGTTAGTCCGATCTGGGGACACTGCAATCATCCTAAGGAGCCGACTTCAGCAAACAGTCAACTTGGTACTCCATGAGGTCTCCGTTATCCTGCTGCCTTTCCAGGCGGGCCAGGGAGACCGACTGGAAGGGGTCGCGGCCCTCGAGGCCCCGCACAAATTCCTGTGCGGCGTCACCGGACCGAGCCAGTCCCTTCAACGAGAGATTCCGGTTGTCCGTGCAGGCCAGGTGCGTGATGCACACGCTCGCCGGGGATACCTCCCTGACCGCATTCAGCACACGCGGCCAGTCCACGTCCCGCCGGACGTGGATCGCCTGCAACTGCTGCAGACGCTCCTGCACGTGCGAGATCTCCTGATCCAGGAATCTCTCCTGGGCGATCAGAACCGGTGCGGTAGAGAGTTGCTGGGAGACTCGGGTCTGTTCAATCCTCTCGTGCGCCGTGCCGGCCGCCCGCGCGACAAGCTGGATCAGGACCAGCAGGCCCAGAAAGACCAGCGCCGCCGCATTGGCCGTGACCAGCACATGCCGCGAAAACAGCCGCGCCCGGGTCACCTCACCGGGCAGAAGGTTAATCCTCAGCTCATCCCGGTCCGCCTCCAACAACTTCAGGGCAGCACCGATCGCGGCTATCGAGACCGGCTGCGACGTGGCATCCCCATAAGTCACTACCTGGCCGGATAGACGGTCACATGCGCCCACCACAGTCACGCGATCCATCCCCATCTCCGCGGCGAGGAGCCGTTCGATCTCCTGCGGTGGGTAGGCATTGTCATGAACGACCACCCTGGCCTGCCACTCGCGACTCTCCCGAGGGCACTCCAGCTCGTGATGCTGCCTCACCGCCCGCAGCTCATCCGCCAGCCATTTGCCGAAGGATTCGGCCGTGTTCGCATCCGAGGGAACTTCTCTCACTCTGACGAATTCCAAGACCCCCTTGGAGAACAGGCACACCGCGAGGGTGTGGGCACCGAGCACGGCGATCAGCATGTCGCGCCTGTACCGCGCCTCACCTTCCGATCTCAAAAGGGCTCTGGCGTAGGCAAGGACGGCGGGCTCGACAACCTCGACAATGGCGCCGGCCTTCCGGCAAGCTGTCACTCGCTCCCGGACCTGGGCCGTATCGGTCGCCACCGTCAGCAGTTGCCTCTGGGAGCCCGAATCGATGCCGGCACCGCAGAAATCGGACAGGATATCCCTTCCGGACAGGGCGACGCATTGCTTCAGCTCCTGCTCCACGAATTCGCCGATGTTGGTCGGTACACGCTCCGGGATCAGGAGAAGCTGCATGATCGTAGGACTGGTCGAGCAGGCCAGGGCCACTTTGATCCCCCGCCGCCGGGCGCGCCTGCCAATTTGTCTGAGCGCCCGTGACAGCATTCTCGCGCAATCGCCATCTGGTTGCCGCTGCCCACCGCCGGGCAGTTCCTGCGTCGCGGCAGCGAGGACCCGGAGACCACGTTCATTCCTCTCGACCAGCGCGATGCTGACGCGGTGCTCACAGAGATCGATACCCAAAGCTGTTTTGCTATGCGATTTCATTCGTTGATTCGCACTTTGTTGACCCGTACGAGAAACGGCGGCCCGCCCGACGCTGCCGTAATCTCGGCTTCCATTTTCGCGGTAAAGCCGTCCGAAGTGACTCCCGTCGACGTGATGGTCGAGCCGTTGACCGTGACCGTATAGGAGCCGCCGTTGAAGGGCTTGGCGACAAATCCGCCGCTCCAGCCGGCATTCTGCCGCAGTTGGGCGAGCGCATCGTTCAATCCGGCCTCCGCGGTCGCCAGAGCCTCCGCACCGTGGATGTGATTCTGCATGAGCTGGATTTCCTCGGTGCTGATCTGCAGATGCCCCATCACCGTGGCCGCAAGCAGTGCGGCGACGAGCACCACCACGAGCATCACGGAACCCTGTTTGATTCGCCGGCTCCTCATAAGAAGCACACACCTCAGGGCAACAGTGCCCCGCTCTCCACTCTGACGCTCAGATCCACCCTCACGTAATCCGTGAACAATTGGCTGCCCTTCTGACCGGTCTCGCTGTCGTTGGAGACCGCGAGTAGCACGATCGTGTCTTCACCCGCGCCCCCGACGTAGTTCGCGACCCCCTCGTTTCTCGTGCCGACCACCGTGACCTCGGACTCCGTGTTCGCGGACGCGGACAGCAGCTCATAACTGGAAGCACGATAGTTCCAGATGTAGAGGCCGGCACCATCCGTACGTGCCTGATGTGCACTCACGCCCCGGCCGTTCCAGGTCGCCGTAATCCCCACCACGTCCGTCTTGTGCTCCTCGATGCGAAAGGCAAAACGCGCTTGGGCAAAATTCGCCTGCGACGTGACGTCGACCATCTGAAAGACGGCATCGTCAGCCTCGATGGCATCGTATTCACTTGCGTTCAGGGCGCGGGAAGGCACGTCCGACTGCCGCGGTATCTGGGGTTTGCCTTCGTCGGCAAATGCGAAAACGGCGACGCCCTGCTGCCGCGTGGCGTAGTCGTACGTCGTTGTAACGTAGTTCCAGGAGCGGTTGCCGTTGACACGCAGGCAACAGGCCCCGGTGACGGCCCTGTTTCGTGTCAGGCCGGCGGAGCTTCTCAGCGTGCCATCCCAGGTCACGAGACGGATGTTGGCTGCGACCTCAGTCTCCGTGGCAAGGTCATTGGCATCGTAACAGGCGAATCTCAGCGAATCGACCGGGCCGGCCAATTCCGCCATGACACCGACAGGTCCGAACTCGACATAACGCTCGGCATTAATGGCATAGCGGTATATGGCGCCGTCGGGGGCCTCAAAGTCAATGCATCCGTCCGCTTGCGAGGAGGGACTGACGGCCACGATGCGCGTGGCCTGTGCCAGATGCCGCAGCAGGTGTTCGTTCAAGACTCGCGCGTTCTGAACCATGTCCGAACACGCCTGTTGTGTGTCCGAGCTGTTGCGGATGCCCGCGAACACCGGCAGAATGGTCCCCAGCACGATCGTCATGATCGCCATCGCAATGATCAACTCCACAACGGTCGTGCCCCACCGGGTATATCGGGTATTATTTCGGTGTCCCATGTCCATACGCATTCTCATTCCTGTTCATGTACTTTCGGCATAGGAGAACCAGCCCCTTACGACAGATCCTGCTCCTATCAACCAAAAAGCAAGCGCAGGAAAAGGTTGGCGAAAATGGGCAAGACGGTCGTCCGGCCGTTGTTATTATCGGCACAGCAATCCCGTTCCGGAGGAAAACGGGCGGTGAGTCAAAGGACGCCCTATAATCGGAAACTCGCCGAAGATAGTCCGCTTTGAGGTGCCGACACACTACGGGCCCGGCCAGCGCCGCGCCAGATACGTGCAAAGTCGAACGTCGATCTCACCGGCATTCAGAATGTGGTCCCCGTTCGTGTCGGATCCCACGGCCACAGTGACCTGCTTCAGGTTTGCGTCTCCATCGTCGGTGACACTGCAAAGGAAACCTCCCTCCAGGCCTCGCGACGTCTCCGCCAAATCCTCGTAGTGATAGATGGATTTGGCCCGGATCCGCTCCAGTTCCCGCTGCGCGAGCAGCAGGCTGTGCGTTTTGCGTTCAATCACGCGATCGGTCGTCTGCGCGATCGTCAGGGCCTGGAGAACGGGCACGATGGCAATGAGCAACAGGCCCGAAGCCACAACTACTTCGGTCAGCGTCACGCCGCCCAGCCGGTACAGAGACGCAATACCTCGCGTCTCGACTGGCGCCGTCAATCCGCCAATCATTTGTCGCTGGCGCATTTGACCATTCCTGTCGCCGGCACGATGGAGATTGTACCGGTCTTGCCTGGAGAGGAAACCCGGAGTTCCGTATCGCTTCCATCCTTGAGATTACCGAGCGGACCGAACTCGAAACGCTCCCCGCCTGTACAATGGACATTCTCAGGGATTTCATGGCTGACCAGAACCGTGGAATTCTGTAAGTCGATGACCTCGTAGCTCCGATACCGGCCGCGGGGACCGTTCATAACCAGTGCGAACCCCATCGGGTTCTCCGCCGCCCGCAGGATAGCCTGCGCGCGAGTCAGGCGAAGGTCCGTCACAAGTTTTTGAGCGATGGCACCCGCCTCCGCACGGTGCACGGCGCCATATTGCAGCCTGGGCACCGCGATGCACGCCAGGATCGAAAGGATGAGCACAACGACGACAAGCTCTGTCAGGGTATATCCATCACGCCTCATAAATGGTCACACCGGCCCGCTGTAGAAAGAGCTGACGGCCGGCATCTTGCCCTCGCCGCCCGGCCTCTTCTCGCGAGCACCGGGCAGAATCCGCCTCGTCACTGGCTCCGCTAATGCGTGTGATCCGAAACACGATGCGTCACGCCGCTGTAGTTATACGCCGTTCCGAACGGACAGGCGGGAGCGCCATCCGGAAAATAGTTCGGATCGTTGGTGATGGTCGGCAGCGAGCCGGGCCAACTGCCACCGTTGGCATAGTAGAGCTCGACCTGGGAGTTGATCAGGTCCACGTTCGTCTTGCAGGCGTTGATTTTCGCGTTGGTCGCGCCGCCGATTATGCGCGGTACGGCAATCGCCGCCAAAGCCCCCAGGATCAGAACCACCACGAGCAGTTCCACGAGAGTAAAGCCTTTTCGCATATGCATCCTATTCTCCTTTGCACGTAGTTGCGGCTCTCAGACCTTCTGAATATCGGCCAAACCCCGCGGCCGCTTTACCCAGGCCGCCCGGCCGACAGCATCGTCCCTTAACGATTATTTCAACGATGCCATATAATCGAACATCGGCAGGTACACGCCCATGAGAATCAGCCCGATAATGATTCCCATGAGGACCGTGAGCGCCGGTTCCAGCTTGACCAGCAAAGAGGTGGCCAGCCGGTCGGCCTCCTTGTCCAGCAGATCGGCCCCTTTTTTGAGCATATCCGGCAGAACCCCGGCCTCCTCACCCGCGGCGACGAACTGCACGACCATTGGCGGGAAAAGGTTATGCACCCGCAGCGATTTGGCGATGGGCCGGCCGGCCCGGATCGCCTGGCGCAGATCCGCCGTGACTTGCGTGATCTCCTGGTTGTGGGCCACCTTGCCCGCCGCGTCCAGCGCATCGATGATGGGCACGCCCACCGAGATCAGCATCCCGAACGTGCGCACGAACTGCGACACGAGGATAAGACGATTCAGCGGCCCCAGCAGCGGAATTCTCAGTTTCAGCCGGTCCCAGCGGATGCGCACGACCGGATGGGCCGACAGCCATCGGGCCACGAGCGCAACGCTCGCAATCAGAATCAGGAAAAGCCACCACTGATTCCTCAGCACAAGGCTCAGACCCACCAGCGCCTTCGTCACACTGGGCAGCTCTACATGCATTCTCTCGTACAGCTTCGAGAACGTCGGCACGACGAAGATCAACAGGCAAGTGACCACGATGAAAGAGACAATCCCCACCACCATGGGATATACAAACGCCGCACGGGTCTTCTGGCGAAGGTCCAGGCGCTTTTCGAGATACTGCGCACTGAGCTCCAGTGATTGCGACAATTTTCCCGCCGATTCACCCGCCTGGACCATACCCAGAAAGAAATCGGAAAAGACCCGCCGGTGGGCTTCGAAAGCCGCTTTCAAGCCGGCCCCGGCCTGCACGCGACGACGAACATCCGCGAGCACCTCCTTCAGCGCGTGGTTGTCCATCTGCTGCTCCAGCGTCTCCAGGCAGGTCGCGATCGACAGACCCGCCGAGTACATGCCGGCGAATTTGTAGGCGAAGGAGGCAATGTCGCGCTGCCGGATGCGGCCGCGCGCCCCGCCGGACCGCCGCTCACGCCGGGCACGCACCAGCATGTATCCCAGTTTCGCCAGCTCCCCGCGCAGCGCCGCCACGCTCTCCACGTTCGTGTAGATGCTGCTGAATTCGTTGCCGGTGGTATCTCGGGCGGTGTACTGGTAGGCAGGCATTATTCCCTCTTGAGATCCACAACTCGCATCAGCTCGTCGGCCGTCGTCACGCCCCGCAGGACCTCATCCAAGCCGCTCATGCGGAGCGTCCGCATCCCTTCCGCCATGGCCTGCTCCTTCAAGTGCGTGTCGCTGCCTCCATCCACAATCATGCGGCGGATCTTCTGCGAGACGGGCAGAATCTCGAAGATGGCCTTTCGGCCCCGGTAGCCCGTTTGATAGCAGTAGTTGCAGCCGGCCCCGCGAAACAGGCGTGATTTCTCCCCGCTGCTTAGCCGCTCCTGCATCAGTGCGCGTTCGTCCTCAGCCGGCTGATAAGCCTCCCGGCAGCGCGGGCAGATGGTGCGCATCAGCCGCTGGGCCGCCGTTCCCAGCAGGGCGGAGGCCACGAGGAAGGGAGGGATGCCGATATTGATCAGGCGCGATACCGCCCCCGCCGCATCGTTCGTGTGCAGGGTGCTCAGGACCAGATGGCCCGTCAACGCCGCACTGATGGCGATCTCCGCCGTCTCGAGGTCGCGGATTTCCCCAATCAGGATGATATCCGGGTCCTGCCGGAGGATGCTTCGCAGTGCCAATGCAAACGTCAGTCCCGCCAGGGGCTTGACCTGCACCTGCGTAATCCCCGGCAGACGGTATTCAACCGGGTCCTCGACGGTCACGATGTTCCGTTGGGGAGTATTGACGAGTTGAAGCATGGAATAGAGAGTCGTCGTCTTGCCGCAGCCGGTCGGGCCCGTCAAGAGCACCATACCATATGGATTGGCCGCCAGGTCCCGGAATTTCCTGTTGTCCTCAGGCGAGGTCACCACGTCATCAAGCAGCCACTGGCCGGCGTTCTTATCGAGGATGCGCAGCACGATCTTCTCGCCCCCCACCGCCGGCAGCGACGAAACCCGCAAATCATATTCCTGGCCCTCATGCCGGAGCGTGATGTGGCCGTCCTGGGGAACCCGTTTCTCGGAGATATCCATTTGCGCCAGGATTTTGATATGCGACGTCACTTCGGCCCGCGCCGACGCCGGCACATCCACCGCCCGGCGCAGCATCCCATCCACGCGATATCGGACCCGCAATTCGGATGTCTGCGGCTCGAGGTGAATATCGCTGGCGCGCGCATCGATTGCGCCTCGGATGAGCGAGCTGACCAGCTTCGTGATGGGATCATCGCCCGTGCCCAGCGACCCTTCGGATTGGTCGTCTGCTTGTTCGGCATCCTGCGTCGCATCGCTCTTCAGACGCATCGATGCGATGGCCTGCTTGGTGACATTCGTCACGTCGAAGTGAAAATGTATGGCCTGCTGCACAGCCGGCGGCGTCGCCGCTGCCGGGACGACACAGTAACCCGTTTTCAGCTCGACCTCATCCCGGGCCCGCAAATCCAAGGGCGAGCTCATGGCCACCATGAGCCGATTGCCTTCTCGCCTGAGGGGAATCAAGCCATGGCGGCTGGCCACCTCCTGTGAGATCAGGTGCGCCACCATCGGCTCGATCATCTCCGGCGAAAGATTGACAAATTCGATGTGATGGGCCGCCGCCACGGCCCGGGCCACCTGCTCCTCATTGACCAGGTTCTCCCGCTTGAGCAGGGCCAGCAGGCTTTCCCCCGTCTTGCGGCTTTTTTCCAGCAGAGCCGGCAAATCGGCCGGAGCAATCGCCTTCTCGTTCACCAGAAACGATATTATCGGGTCGGATTCGTGCACGTCGATAGCCCTAATTAAGGAATTCCGAAGGCTTTATCGACTAAATCCCCGCAGCACCTTAGCGGCGAACAACCATGCAAGGTCAGGAAATTCCTGTTGCCAAGCGGCGACGAATACGATATAAGCGATATGTTTAGAGCCCGGCGGCGTAGCCAAGCGGCCAAAGGCGACGGTTTGCAAAACCGTTATCCGTGGGTTCGAATCCCACCGCCGCCTTTCACTCTCCAGATTGTCATTCGTTGCCACATGAGTCTTTTCTGTGCCTAAAGTCCTTGTTGATAAGATGTTATCGCCCTGCTGCACCTGTAACTCAGCCCACGCCGGAGTGCCACCGGCGGACAACTGGTCCGTCTTGGAGAAAACCGTAGGTGTCAATTCGGGTGTCAATTTTGGTGTCGACTTTTCCCGGTCTGTTTGGACGGCATCCACGACCATATCATCCGTGCCAGTCGCCTTAGCCTGCTCGCTCCCGACACATGGCACAGACAAATCGGGCATCTTGGCAACCGCTTCCGACTCCTGCCCTCTGAGCGTAGGCGTGTAAACGCTCATCGTCAGGTCGATCTTGCTGTGCCGCAGTATGGCCTGTGCCACCTTCGGATGCACACCCGCGGCCGCAAGGAAGCTCCCGGTCGTGTGACGCGGCGAGTGAAAATCGGCATACCGACCCGGCTCATCCACGTAGGCAATACCAGCCTGCTCCAGATCAGCCTTAATCATGTTCGCCACCCGGCTCTTGCTCGGCATCGTGAAGACCCTCGCCGTCGGCAGCTTGCCGGCAAAGAAAGCCCGCAACTCGGCAGCCGTTTCCGGCCTCAGAGGAAGCCTATCCTGTCGTCTGTGCTTACTTGGAATAGCTAAGAGTTGATCTGACACTTGGACGATAACAGAGGAGAAGCGGCGGGTGTGACGGAGCGCAGCGTAGCGTAGTCACACCCGCCGACGACCTCGACGTTGATGCAAAAATTCGTTTTCGCTCAGAATTCTTCACCCGGTCGGCCCTATCCCCGCCCCGCAGCACGAGTGGAATAGCCGAAATCATCAGTGATCTCGACCTCTTCCCGAAGCTCCAGGGTCCCTCAACAGGGCGTTTGCTTCCTTGTCGCTGTGTTAGGGCGACAAGCGGGCGAACGATGGCCCATCGCTTGCGTAATCACAAGTGAGCATCTATGATCTGCTTAGGCCGCAGACAGTTGGATTGGGACGAACTCGCATGTCGTCAGGGTACGACATCCCGGCAGAATTCGCAGGCCGCCTGAGAATAGGCACCTGCTCCTGGAAGTACGATTCCTGGAAGGGGCTCGTCTACGAGCCGGACAGGCGATATCGCCCGGACGATTATCTACCGGACTATGCGAAGCACCTCATGACGGTCGAGATCGACCAGTGGTTCTGGAGCCTGTTCGCCACCGGAGCGAGATTGCCAAACCCGGATGCGGTGAGACGGTACGCCGACAGCGTGCCTGACGATTTCCGGTTCAGCGTCAAAGCCCCTAATGCCATCACCCTGACCCATTTCTATGGCAAACAGCCCACGGGCTCGGCGCGCCGCACCACCGAGCCGAACCCGCACTTTCTCAGCGTGGACCTGTTGAACCGCTTCCTGGAGACGCTCGTGCCGATGCACGGCAAGCTCGGGCCGATCATGTTCCAGTTCGAGTACCTGAACAAGCAGAAGATGCCGTCGATGTCGGCGTTTCTGGAACGGCTGCATGCGTTCTTTCAAGAGGCGCCGGCCGGATTCCAGTACGCCATCGAGACCCGGAATCCGAACTATCTCCAAGACGAATTCCTCGACTTTCTGCGGCAGCGCCGCCTTGGGTATGTGCTCCTGGACGGGTACTACATGCCGCGGATTTCAGAGGTGGCCGCCCAGTTGGATGTTCGCACAGCGCCGTTCTCCATCATCCGCCTCCATGGCCCCGACCGAGCCGAGATCGAGAAACAAACTGGCAGTATGTGGAACGAGATTGTCGAGCCCAAGGACGACGGGCTCAAGGCGACGGTGGACATTATCCGGCGGAACCTGGAGAAGGACGTGGAGACCTACGTCAACGTAAACAACCATTACGAGGGCAGTGCCCCCATGACCATCCGGCGATTGCTGGACATTCTGCGGCAGGAACCACCCCGATAGTCTGCCACCTCTCATACCTGGGGCATCGGCTCCCAGAACACGCCGCTATCGCCAGGGATTCTCTTGCGGGTCGCGCCCTGGGCGGGTATGGTGGGGCCATCTCGCTAATATGCCGTCCAGCTACGGGCCACAATAGTCTCGCTTCCTCTCCCTCCCTTGGCCCGGACGGCGGGCCGGGCGCCCATTCTCAAACCTCAAGGTGCTTCCTCAATTGTCGCCGGCGCCCGGCGTTTGCGCCTGCGCCTATCGACCCTCCCTATCACTGGCAGAGGCCCTCGCATGTGTTCCAAGGAGCCGTCCTCCACACATCACTGACGGGGACGATCCTTCCCATGGATTTCCCTTGTGCGGCATGACCCCTGTGCTAGGATTCCAGCATAGTTCACTTGATGAAGCAGCCGGGTGAATTGCCCACCGGCGCTATCCTCGGCACCGTGGAGATCGTCGATTGCCGGCAGGACGGGAACGGTTACGCCTACGACCTGCGCCATCCAAAGTGGCCTGGACGCAGACTGTGCCCGAAGAACCGACCGAATCCGTGCTTCTGGAGGAAGTCGCGATCTCAGTTGGAAGTTTGATGGCTACCCCCGCCTGATGGTACTTCCCGTCAGGCCGGGGTACCCATCGCTTTTCTTCAACCTTCAACTACCGACGGGACATCCTCTGACCGCCACGAACGCGCCGATATTATTCGTGGTGTTCTCCCCCAGGTAAAAACCACGGGCCTCGATTTGCTGGCCTGCGGAATCCTTCAAAATGTATGCCGCCCCGCCGTGGCCAGGATGGGGCATGCAACCGCCGTCAGTAAAGGCCACCATCGGACTGTCGCCCAGGGACTCCTGCGCGAAAAGCTCCGTCTGTTCGCCGCTGATGACCGCACGCGTAACCGGGGACCAAGGCGCGGTGGATACTTCCGTTCTGGACAGGTTACGTTGATTCTTCATGCGTTTTTGCCTTCTTTCTACGGGCAAGTCCCCGTACGCTACTCTCGCGCGCACGCGCGGAATACATACTTGGCAATGTCGGCAATCTCGGCACTCTATGGGGAAAAAGAGAAACTATAAGGTTTTTGGGTAGTCGGTATTGGCAATTTCCACCGGTCCATTTCAACGTTGCAGTGAACAGCAAGAAATATGATGAAATGCATGTCGATGGCGGTGTGATTACAGAAGTGTCCGGCTATGGAAGATTGTTTGCCGAACAGGCCGAGACATCCGGACAGAAAAGTCTTTGTACTATCCGTGTAGGACGAAACGGCAAGTTGGACACAGAATCACAGCAGGTGCCTCGCAGAGTCATTGCAATTGTCAGCCGTTCGTTTTCTACCCTGATGAGAGCACATTCATGGAACGACCTTTTTAGACTCTACACCAACACGGAGAGAAACGGCGTTGATTGCAACCATATGAGCATGCCGCATGATTACGAAGCACAAGGCGAAGAAACGTTTGATCCTGTTGAGAGGAAACACCTGTTTGATTCGGGTTTTGATATGGCAAAGGGAGGTTACAAATGGCGCAAGGCACCACTGTTTATGCTCGATTCTGATGAAGCAAGATGGCTCTGGACGCCACAAGTTTCTGAATATTGCTTCACTCTGTTTAACGCATATCGATGAAGGTAAGGAGTGAAAAATGGCGGATAGCAAAAACACAGCATTTTTGATGATTCTGACGGTTGGGCTGATTTGCTCGTCGGTGTATGGTCAGGAGGCCATCGCCGACCCCGACCAGTGGCAATTGAGCGTAACACCTTATTTCTGGTTTGCCGGTGTCGACGGCCATGTAACGGCGAGAGGGAATAGAAGGAACGTTGACATAAGTTTCAGCGATATCTGGGACGCTTTCGATTTCGGCGCTTTGATTCATATTGAGGCGAGAAAAGAAAAGTGGGGATTTTTTGCTGATCCCATATATATGAACTTATCGCAGAGCCGGGATCTCAGTCTTGTGATACCCGGGCCCGCAGATATTGTGCTGACCCCAACGGCGAAGGCAGACCTTACGATGTGGATAGTCGAATTCGGAGGATTCTATCAGATCGGCCAGTGGCGTCCGGCAGGCGACAGTAAACAAACGATAACACTCGACGTTCTGGGCGGAGGGAGGTACTGGGACGTGGAACAGAATATCAGTATTGGGCCCCTCAGCGGCAAAGCGAGTGAGAATTGGATCGACCCATTCATCGGCGCGCGTCTGACCGTCCCGGTGAACAACTGGCTTTTGTTCTATCTACGCGCTGATATCGGGGGCTTCGCGGTTTCCAGTGACGCATCGGAGCAGACATGGAACATATTTGCCGGCCCGGCGATCACACTGTCGGACAGAATGAACCTTGTGGCGGGCTATCGCTGGCTCAACCTTGATAGGGAAAAGAGCAGTAACACTGAGAGCAATGTAACGTTCGCAGGAGCGATACTGGGTCTGACAATACGTTTATAAGGAGAAAAGCAGAACTCATACCCAGGTGATCGGGAAAGGAGCGGTATGAATATGGCGTTAAAAGAATACAAACCCGGAACGGCGTTCAATGGAGTCATTGGACGGACGTTTGACGTCTCTGAGCCTGCGTGGCCAAGGCCGCTGCGCGCGAAAGAAGGGGCGCCCAACGTATTGTTCATTATTTTGGATGATACCGGCTTTGGGCAACTCGGCTGCTACGGCAGCCCGATGGAAACGCCCAACCTTGACAGCCTTGGCAAGAACGGTCTTCGCTATAGCAACATGCACACGACAGCGCTTTGTTCGCCGACACGTTCGTGCATTCTGACGGGCCGCAACCATCACTCCAACGCGATGTCGTGCATTACCGAAGGCTCAACCGGCTATCCCGGCGGCAACGGCTACATCCCCTTTGAGAACGGCTTTCTTTCCGAGATGCTGCTCCAGCAGGGCTACAACACCTATGCGATCGGCAAGTGGCACCTGACGCCCGCCGACCAGATTTCCGCGGCGGGGCCGTACGACCGTTGGCCTTTAGGTCGCGGTTTTGAGCGATTCTATGGCTTCCTCGGCGGTGAGACGCACCAGTATTATCCCGAGCTTGTTTATGACAATCACACGGTCGAGGCCGAGAAAACCCCGGAAGAGGGATACCACCTGACAGAGGACCTCGTCGACAAGGCGATCTCGTTTATAGCTGATTCGAAACAGGTCGCACCCAACAAGCCGTTCTTTATGTATTTCTGCACCGGCGCGATGCACGCGCCGCATCACGTGCCGAAGGAATGGGCGGATAAGTACAAAGGAAAATTTGATGACGGCTGGGATGCCTATCGAGAGAAGGTTTTCAAAAAGCAGAAAGAACTCGGTATCGTCCCGAAGGATGCGGAGCTTTCCCGCCACGACCCGGATGTCAAACCGTGGCAGGATTGCTCGGCGCAGGAAAAGAAACTTTATGCCCGAATGATGGAAGTCTTCGCCGGATTCCTCACACATACCGATTATCACATCGGACGATTGCTGGAGTTCCTGAAGAACCTCGGTGAACTGGACAATACCCTGATCATGGTGCTCTCCGATAACGGCGCCAGCTCCGAAGGCGGTCCGACAGGTATGGTCAACGAAGCGCTGTTCTTCAACAATGTAAAAGGCTCGCTGGAAGAGAACCTGGCCGCTCTGGACAAGCTTGGTGGTCCGGAAGTCTGCAACCACTACGCGTGGGGCTGGACCTGGGCGGGTAATACGCCTTTCCGCCGCTGGAAGCGCGAAACGTATCGCGGCGGCATTAGCGACCCGTTCATCCTACACTGGCCCAAGGGCATTAAAACAAAGGGCGAGATACGCACGCCGTACGCGCACGCCATCGATATGGTGCCGACCGTCCTTGAGGCTCTTGGCATTGAACCGCCGGAAAGCATCAAGGGCGTAACGCAGTCACCCTTAGAGGGTCTCAGCTTGGCCCACACTTTCGATGACGCCCAAGCCCCAAGCAAACACATCACACAGTATTTCGAGATGATGGGGCATCGTTCCTTGTATCACGACGGCTGGCGGGCGGTTTGTCCGTGGCCGGGTCCGTCGTTTACCGAGGCGGGCAAATTCTTCGGTGAGCCAATTGACGCCAAGACCCTGACCGAGTGGGACGCGAAGCATTGGGAACTGTACCACGTCGCCGAAGACTTTGCCGAGAACCACAACCTCGCTGACAAAGAGCGTGCCAAACTCATTGAAATGATCGCCCAATGGTATGTGGAGGCAGGCAAGTACAACGTTCTTCCTATCGATTCGCGCGGCACGCTGCGTTTTGTTGACGAACGGCCGAAGATTGCGGCGGATCGCGCTAAGTTTGTAGTCTATCCGCACACTCAGGCCGTGCCGACCAACGCCGTCCCCTCGCTTCTCAACCGGCCGTACAGTATCACCGCGGATGTCGAAATTCCCAAAGGAGGTGCCGAAGGTGTGCTGCTCTCTCAGGGCGCCAACGATGGCGGCTACTCACTGTATATTCAGGACGGCAAGCTCCGCTACGCCTACAACTATGTCGGCAAAAACCTGTATTACGTCGAGTCGGCTGGTCCTGTCCCCGAGGGACGCCGCAAGCTGCGTTTCGAGTTCGAAGTAACCGGCAAACCGGACTTTGCCAACGGAAAAGGTACGCCGGGCCGCGGCCAGCTTTATTTCGACAGCAAGCTGGCCGGACAGAGTGACATTCCGCTGACCAATCCGCTGGCTGTTGGATTGCTCAGTGCCATAAACTGCGGCGCGGACCCGGGTTCTCCGGTAACGCCGAGATACAAGCCGCCCTTTCCATTTACCGGGAAGATTTACAGCGTGACCGTGGATGTCAGCGGCGAATTGATAAAGGACGACGAAGCAACGATGCGTGCCATTATGGCGCGGCAGTAGGAGAAGCCTGAAAATAGCGGCATAGGTTTTAAACGTCTGACAGATAAAACACTTGGAGCAGAAAGGAAAAACTTATGCGTTATGCACAATTCTTACTGCCGGTGATATATCAGGAGGAGCTGTTCCCCGGCCAGGGCAACCATAGCGGCTTGGGCGATATGACGCCGAGGCACCCCCGGGCGGACCCGAATGGGGCCTGCGGCTGAACTTCGTTCTCCGGCTTCCAAAAAAATGACCCCGCTTATGAAAAATGATTGTATTGCGGAGGTATAAAAGAAATGACGGAAGCGGAACAAAAAACCTCGAATATGCTCTCTCAGCAGCGTACCGACCTGTCCATCGAGCGGACGTCGATGGCTGCCAACCGCACCCTGATGGCGTGGACGCGGACTTCGCTTTCGATGATAAGCTTCGGGTTCACTGTTTACAAGTTCATGCAGTATCTGCATCAGGAAGGTAAGCCGACTTTAATCAGGACTGAACGAGGCGCTGAAAATTTTGGAATGACTCTAATTGCGGTGGGGATTATCTCCCTGCTGATCGCCTCCGTTCAATACTGGCAGCTCGAAAAAAGGATCAATCCGGGCAAGAAGTGGCATTTCAGTCTGGCTTTTGTTGTCGCCGGGTTCATCGTGACTCTCGGGCTTCTTGCTTTGACAAATACCGTATTTAGGATAGGGCCGTTTTAGAGGCTGCGGGATATCGAAAAATGAGAATCAACGGACAAACTATATGGACCCGTTAACAAAAACTTTTGCGATTATTTTCCTGATTACCACAATGGTGGCTATCGGACTTAAGGTCACCATCGGCGAAATTGTCACGGCTCTCGGCAATCGCAGCCTGATGATACGCTCGCTTGTGGTTAACCTTGTCGTTGTGCCGGTCATCGGTCTGTTGCTGGTAAAAATCGTTCCCATGGGTCAGGATGCCGCGGTGGGTATCCTCCTTTTGGCCGCGGCGCCGGGAGGGCTTAATGCCATTCAGTTCACCAGCAAATCGAAAGATGCCCTTTGTTATGCCGCCTCGCTTCTGTTCATTCTTACTCTGCTGTCCGTTCTTCTCTCCCCTTTGATTGCCGGCCTGATGCTTCCCATAGACTCGCCTCTTACGCTGCCGTACGCTAAAGCAATCAGGTTCCTGCTTCTCTATCTTCTTTTGCCTCTCCTGGCGGGGCTCGCCGTTCAGCGCGTGTCGAAACGAGTTGCGAATCTGTTGTCAAGACCGATGGCTCTTTGCGGTACGGTATTTTTTGTGGTGGTTGTTTTTCGGTTGATGGCACAGAGAAAGCAGGCGATGGCCGCCATGAGTAAAACCGAGCTGGCGGCGATGATCGGGTTCATTATCCTGACGATGATACTCGGCTGGCTCTTCGGCGGGCCGTCGAACCAGAACCGGAGAATTCTGGCAACAACCACCAGCATGAGAAACGCGGCACTCTGTCTGCTCATCGCGATTAACAGTTTCCCGGGCACCGATGTCATTGTCACCGTAGTCGCCTTCAGCGCCCTGATGATACCTCCCAACATGCTCTTAACCGTGTACGAAGCTATCAAGGAAAGAAAATCCTCCGGCAAGTAATATGGCAGGGAATGCTTTACAGAATAGTTCAAAGCATGAAGTAGAGGGCCGGGACTATCGTTTTGTGGCCCTCTGGGCGGCGGGCATCATTGTGCTTTACACCGTTACAGGATATTTCACGGTTCGCCAGCTTCACAGTTACAGGGTGCAAACCGCCCGGTTCCGGCAGGACTGGCTGAAAGCCTCCGTCGCGGGACAGGATGCGAACGTATCCGATTTCGTATTGCCTGCTGAGGCAAAGCCGGTGGATGTGCATGTTGGTATCTACATCTACCACATTGGTGAGTTTTCCATAAAGGATAACAGATGGTCCGCTGATTTCGATATCTGGTTCCGCTGGACAGGCGGCGCTGTCCATCCGGGGGAGAATTTCGAGGTCGTGGATGGCCAGATTGAGCTGCGGGAGAAAAGGGAGTCTTATTCCAAGGCAGGTGAGCAGTATGAACGTTATCATGTACGGGCTCGCATCATCAAATATTTCGATGCTTCGCGTTTTCCTTTCGGCGATGAAGGGCTGGCCATTCAAATTGAGGATGGAAAAGATGATGCCCGCCAGTTACGCTATGTCGCCGACAAACAAGACATCGTGATCGACCCTCAGGCCGTCCGCGCGTTCCTAAAAATCACGCAATCGGGTGTTTGGATCAAACTGCACAGCTACCCCGCCATCCGAAAAGTCCACTCCAGATTCATACACGCCCTGCTTGTCCTGCCGCCCGGCATCGACTTCTATGTCAAGATGTTTCAGGCACTGTTTGCCTCGATGGCTGTCGCCTTTATCGTCTTATTCATCAAGCCCATCCATGTTGACCCAAGATTCGGTTTAGGAGTAGGCGCTTTTTTTGCTGTCATTGGAAATAGTATCTACGTCCAGTCGTTTCTTCCTGTCAGCGACAGGGTTTCTCTTGCGGACATGGTCAGTGGAATCGGGCTCACGACTATTTTTATCACGCTGGTTCAGTCCGCCGTCTCTCTTTATGTTTTTGACACGCAAGGAAAGGAAGAGTTGTCATCATTTTTCGATAAAGTCTCTTTCGTCGCTTTGCTGCTGGGGTATGTAATTCTGAACGCGTTGCTGCCTCTCGCGGCAAGACCTTAGGACGGCATCCAACGATCGATAAAATAGACGCGTTCCTAAAAGGGGGTAATAGCATGAAAAAGAATATCAAGACTCTCGTCATATGTTTTCTGTTTTTCTGGACGGCCCCGGCGCCTTGGGCGGTTTCCGCAGAGCCGGCTAAAGGCCCCGTGTTCAAGCCCGAGGAGCTTGAACAGCTCCTCGCGACGATAGCGCTCTATCCGGATTCCCTGGTCTCACAGATCCTGATGGCCTCCACGTATCCGCTCGAAGTCGTGGAGGCGGAGCGCTGGGTCAAGCAGAACAAGGACCTTCGCGGTGATGCTCTGACGGCGGCCCTGGAGAAACAGACTTGGGACCCGAGTGTCAAATCGCTGGTGAATTTTCCGCAGGTGCTGATGATGAGCGAGAAACTCGACTGGACGCAGAAACTCGGGGACGCCTTTCTTGCACAGGAGAAGGAGGTCATGGAAACGATTCAGAAACTGCGCAAGAAGGCACAGGACCAGGGCACCCTCCAGACGACGGAGCAGCAGGTTGTCAAAGTTGAACAGCAGACCATTATCATCGAGCCCGCGAACCCGCAGGTTATTTATGTCCCCACGTACAATCCTGTGGTGGTGTACGGCGCGTGGCCGTACCCCGCGTATCCGCCGTACGCTTACTATCCGCCTGGGCACGTTGCCGGTTCCAATCTCTTGTCTTTTGGATTGGGTGTGGCGGCAGGTGCGGCCTGGGGATACGCATGGGGCGGATGCAACTGGCGCGCAGGGGACGTAGACATCGATGTCAATCGCAATGTCAGCATTAATCAGAACATTAACCGCAGCAGCTATTCGGCGCGTTATAGCGCACAGGGGTACCTCGACGCAAGCGGCCGGGGAACGTGGCAGCATAATCCGGCAGACCGCAGGGGAGTGGCTTACCGGGACCAGGCGACCGCCCGGCAGTTCAACCGCGCGGCAACGCCGGAGGCCGTCCAGTCCCGCGAGGCGTTCCGCGGCCGCGCCGGGCCGCCCCAGGCAAGCGCCGGGGCGGCGACGCGTGATATCGGCGCCCGTGGTGTTTCCGACCGTGGCGGCGCGTTTCAGGGTGTGGACCGCGGCAGTTCCGAAAGACAATTCAGCAGCCGGGGATCTGCAAGCCGCCAAAGCGCGTCCGGTGCCGGCAGTGGCAGGGGAAGGAGATAGTCATGGCGACGACTCAATCATCATTCGATCAACACGTGATGGAGGAAAGAACTATGCGTTCAAGAAGAAGTGACAAACAAGCACGGGTGCGTCGCCTTACGAGAGTCGCAGCGCTGGCCATCCTCTCTGTGGCTTTCGCTGCTCTGGCGTTCGCTGCTTCCAGACCAAAGACTTTCGCTACAGGGGACGAGGCCGTCAACGCGTTCATCAAGGCCCTTAGAGAAGGGAACAAAGAGGAATTGCTGGCCCTATTCGGCAGCGACGCCAACGATCTGATTTCTTCGGGCGACAAGGTCGCTGACCGGCAGAGAATGCAAACGTTTGTAACGTATTATGACGAACAGCATAAGCTCGATGTCGAAGGTGACAAGCTCATTCTTCTTGTCGGTAAGAATGACTGGCCTTTCCCGATTCCCCTCGTCAAACAGGGGCCGCGGTGGGTCTTCGACACGGCCGCCGGCATGGAAGAGATTTTGAACCGCCGCATCGGCCGCAACGAGCTGGACACCATTCAGGTCATGCTCGCCATCGTCGATGCCCAGCGTGAATACGCCATGAGGGACCGCGACGGTGACGGGCTGCGCGAATACGCCCAGAAGTTCAGGAGCGATCCCGGCAAGAAGAATGGTCTCTACTGGGAGACGAAGGAAGGTGAGGAGCCCAGCCCGCTCGGCCCTCTCGCGGCGGAAGCCAGGCGGGAAGGTTACTTCCGGGATAAATCCGCCGCGGGACCTCAGCCCTACCGTGGGTATTTCTACCGGATCCTCACGGCGCAGGGGGCCAATGCCGCCGGTGGGGCATTTGACTATATCGTCAACGGCAAAATGATTGGAGGTTTCGCCGTAATTGCCTATCCGGCGGAATACGGAAATTCAGGCGTGATGACCTTTATCGTGAACCACGACGGCGTGGTTTATCAGAAAGACCTTGGAGAAGATACCGAAAAAGAAGCGCAGGCCATGAAGCGATTCGACCCGGATAAAACATGGACGAAAGCCCAGTAGAAAATAACAGTGCTTGCGATAACGGCCGGAATACGCTCGGACTGGCTATCAGATAAAGTAAAAAGTCGGGGGGCGTCTCCGACAAACATTTAATGTTTTAAATAGGGGGAGACAGACCATGGAAGACACAATGAAAAACAAGTTTGTAAGGTACGGCTTGGCCGCACTTGCTACAGCGCCGGGACTGCAGGCTGTGACCGGCGCCGAGGCAAACGCGGCGGACAAGAAGCCGAACATCGTCGTCATCATGGGTGATGACATCGGCATCTGGAACATCGGCGCCTATCACCGGGGGATGATGGCCGGGCGGACGCCGAATCTCGACAAGTTCGCCAAAGAGGGCATGTTGTTCACCGACTACTACGCTGAGGCGAGCAGCACGGCTGGCCGGGCAAACTTCATCACCGGCGAGATTCCGATGCGCACCGGCATGACCACGGTCGGCCAGGCCGGTTCGCCCATCGGGCTGCCCGCCGAGGCACCCACCATCGCCACCGCGCTCAAGTCCATGGGTTATGCCACGGGCCAGTTCGGCAAGAACCACCTCGGCGATCTCAATGAGTTCCTGCCCACCGTCCACGGGTTCGACGAGTTCTTCGGCTACCTCTATCACCTCGACGCGATGGAAGACCCCGCGCACCCCGCCTATCCGCAGGAGTTGTTGAACGTAGTCGGTCCGCGCAACATGGTCCATAGCTGGGCCACGGATAAGGACGACCCGACCGAGATGCCACGTTGGGGCAAGATCGGCAAGCAAAAGGTCGAGGATGCCGGAACGCTCTATCCCAAGCGGATGGAGACGGTGGACGACGAAATTCTCGATTTCACTCTCAAGTTTATGGACAAGGCCAAGGCGGACAACAAGCCGTTCTTCGTCTGGCTCAACCCGACGCGCATGCACATCGTCACGCACCTCTCCCCAAAATACGAAGCGATGCGCAACTCGAAGAATGGCTGGACCATTCACGAAGCCGGCATGGCCCAGGTTGACGACATCGTCGGCACGGTCATGCAGAAGCTCAAAGACATGGGTATGGACGACAACACCATGGTCGTGTTCACCACCGACAACGGCACCGAGAATTTCACCTGGCCCGATGGCGGACAAACCCCGTTCTTCGGAGGCAAAGGCACGGGCTATGAAGGCGGTTTCCGTGTTCCTTGCCTCCTGCGCTGGCCCGGTCACGTGCCGGCGGACTCGGTCCAGAACGGCATCTTCTCGGGCCTTGACTGGTTCCCCACGTTTGTCGCGGCAGCGGGCAACCCGAACATCTCTGACGAGTTGCTGAAAGGAAAACAACTCGGCGACAGGACCTACAAGGTGCATCTCGACGGCTATAACCAGATGGACATGATTACCGGCAAGGGTCCATCGGCCCGCCACGAAGTCTTCTACTTCACGGAAAGCGCACTCGCCGCGGTGCGGATCGACGACTTCAAGTATCGCTTCATTGACCAGCCCGACGGCTGGATCGGCAGCAAGGTCCATCCCGACGCGCCGGTTCTCACGAACCTGCGTCTGGATCCCTTCGAGCGCACGGGATGGCCCGCGGGGAATTACGGAGCCTACGAATATTTTGGATGGTTCCAATACGAGTTCTGGCGCTTCGTGTTTGTCCAACAGCAAGTGGCGAAGCTGGCCATGACGGCCATCGAGTATCCGCCCATGCAGAAGGGCGCGAGCTTCAACCTCGATGCCGTGAAAGCGAAGATAGAGGAAGCCATGAGGCAACACCAAGGGGGTTAGTCAAAGTGTCAACCTGGCGAGCGGCTCGCAAGGGCCGCCCGCAGACCTTAGGAATGCGTAGGCAAATGGATAAAAAGTGTAAAATGAACCGAGATGACAAATCGGCAGCGCCGCAGACGGCTAAACGGGCCGCAGGGGAGAAAGAATGATTACAACGCACATACAGCCCCTTCTGGTTATAACCGGCCTGGTCACGACGCTCGCGGCCGTGATGTTCATTGCGCCTCGTCCTTTGCTGAAGCTCCTGTTTAATGTGGAAAGGCCGGATTCAATTACGCTGTTTGTGGCCAGACATTGGGGGCTGGTGATCGGACTGGTTGGGATGCTTCTGGTGTTTGCCGCCTATGAACCGAGCGTCCGTGTTCCGGCAATGGCAATGGCCGCAACGGAGAAAATCGCCATGGTGGGACTGATTTGTTTTTTGCCGCTGAAGCGGGCCGCCTTCATGCGGATGATTGCGTTTGGTGATGGCGCAATGGCGGTTGTATACCTGATGTATTTCGCGGGCCTGTAAGCCCCGAAAAATAACAAGTTAGGAAACCAGAGATGTGATGGCCAAGGGCGCCAAAAGGTGTGCATGTATATGAGCAAAAAACATAAAACGAATAGGAATGATAGGTCGGCGGCACCGCCGGTGAACAAGCGGTCTGCTCCCATCGCGGTGGGCATTGTGCTTTTGGTGGTGGCTGTGAGTTGCTTTGTCCTTTGGTGGTGGAAATTCAGTGTCAAGGCGATCGGCCAGCCCGCAAATATAGCGACCGCCACTAAATCTGATTTCGAGAAGCTCAAGGGCAAATGGCTTCGGCCGGACGGCGGGTATGTGCTGGAAGTTAAGCAGGTCGCCGCCGATGGCAGGATCGACGCAGCCTATTTGAATCCAATGCCCATCAATGTCTCGCAGGCCGCGGCTTCATCACAGGCCGGTCAAATCAAGGTCTTCGTCGAACTGCGTGACAGGCTCTATCCCGGCAGCTACTACACCCTCACGTATGACGCAGGTAAAGACCAACTCGCGGGCGTGTACCACCATCTCGGGATTGGGCAGCGATTCGATGTGATTTTTGTGAGGATGAGATAAAATATCTTCGGGGTAAATCGCATGAAAGATTTTGCAGATGAGCGTCTGAATTTTAAACTGCCTGTGCCCGAATGGAGGCCTCCACCGGGAGTAAAACGTAGATTCCACGCGATGGTCAAGCCCATCGGTTCGACCTGCAACCTCGATTGCGCATATTGCTATTATCTGAGTAAGGAAAAACTGTTAGAACAGCAGCACGGCAAGCGCATCTCTGACGAGTTGCTGGAAACGTTCATTCGCCAGTACATCGAAGGGCAGGATGGCGAGCAGGTAGTTTTTTCCTGGCAGGGCGGCGAGCCGACGCTGCTTGGTTTGGATTTCTTCCGCAAGGTGGTTGAACTGGAGAAGAAGTACAAGAAGGCAAATCAGCGGATTGAGAACGATCTGCAGACCAACGGGACACTGCTGAATGAACAGTGGTGTCAATTCCTTCATCAGAACAACTTTCTGGTCGGATTGAGTATTGACGGGCCGAGGGACCTTCACAATGCCTATCGCGTCACCAAGGGCAAAGAGCCGACATTTGATAAAGTCTTTGCCGCCGCGAAATTGATGAAGAAGCATGGTGTGAAATTCAACACACTGACCGTGGTTAATAGGCTCAATGCGAAGCGACCGCTGGATGTGTATCGGTTTCTTACGCGGAAGATTGGCTCCACGTACGTCCAGTTCGTCCCGTGTGTGGAACCAAAGGATTTCCAGACGACCGCGCCGCAATACTGGAAAACCTCAAAGATGCCCGTGATAGCAAGCCCGGCAGCCAAACCCGGCTCAGCGGACTCGGTCGTGACGGATTGGTCCGTTGACCCGGAAGACTGGGGTTATTTTCTCTGCAGATGCTTTGACGAATGGTATCGCAAAGACCTTGGAAGGGTGCTGGTTAACGTGTTCGAGACAGCGGTCGCTCAGACACTTGGAATGCCTTCCCAGATTTGCATTTATGGTGAGTTTTGCGGCAAAGGCCTGGCTGTCGAGTGCGACGGCAGCGTCTTTTCGTGTGACCACTATGTGTACCCCGAATATCGTCTCGGCAACATTACTGATAAACCGATTTCGGAGATGGTTTTTTCGAACTGTCAAAAAGATTTTGGGTTCGCCAAGCGCGATACGCTGCCGCAATATTGCCGGCAGTGTCCGCATTTAAAGATGTGCCGGGGGGAATGCCCGAAGAATCGCCTGCTCCGGACGCCGGATGGTCAAATCGGTTTGAATTATCTTTGCCGCGGGCTTAAACGTTTTTTCGAGCACGCGGATCCGTACCTGAAAGACCTCGCGAGAGTACAAAACGAGAAGTGAAGAAAATATAAACTTTTCGACCCGGACAAGACTTGGGCAAAAGCCCAGTAGAAAGCAGTGGCAGTGCTTGCGAAAGCGCCCGACGGGTTGGTACCGATGGCGATGGAAAAATGAAACACAAGATAAAATGAAAAGAGGGTATGCTTATGGATCAAGGTGAAGAAAAACAACGTTTGGAACAGGAACGAAGCGGTGAAGCTCCGTGGAAAAAATGGGGTCCCTATCTGAGTGAAAGGCAGTGGGGTACGGTGCGGGAGGATTACAGCGAAAACGGCGATGCATGGAATTACTTTACCCACGACCAGGCGCGCTCGCGCGTCTACCACTGGGGAGAGGATGGATTGGCAGGCATCAGCGATGACCATCAGGTACTCTGTTTTGCTTTGGCGCTGTGGAATGGCAATGACCCCATCCTGAAGGAGCGGTTGTTCGGTCTGACCAACAGCGAAGGCAATCACGGCGAGGATGTCAAGGAGTACTACTTCTATCTCGACAGCACTCCGACTCATTCTCATATGAAGTATTTGTACAAGTATCCTCAGACGGCTTATCCCTACGACCAGCTTGTCCTGGCGAATCGCCATCGCTCACGGGATGAAATGGAGTACGAGCTTCTTGACACGGGCGTTTTTGACAACAACCGTTACTTCGATGTTTTTGTTGAGTACGCGAAAGCCGCTCCTGAAGATGTGTTGATTCGCATTACCCTTTGTAATCGCGGCCGTGAAGCGGCGCCCATTCACGTCCTGCCCACTCTCTGGTTCCGCAATACCTGGTCCTGGCCGGATGGCGGCTCTAAGCCGGTACTGCGGTCGATAGGTGGAACTGGGTGCAGCACCATCCACGCATATCACACCGACCCGCTTTTCCGCAGTTCTCTCGGTGATTATTACCTTTTCTGCGAGGGTATGATTCCCCTGCTGTTCACCGAGAACGAAACGAACAACGAAAGAATCTTTGGCAAAGCAAACGCAGGCCCGTTTGTGAAAGACGGGATTCACAACTTCATTGTGCACGGTCAGCACCATGCGGTAAATCCTGATTCGGTGGGGACAAAGGTTTCGCCATACTATCAAATGAACATTGGTGCCGGGCAGACGCACGTATTGCGTTTGCGCCTGACTCGGTCAACTCCGGCGGCTTTGGGCGACCCGTTCCAGGATTTTGACGTCCTTGTCGAAACTCGGCAGGAGGAAGCGGACGAGTTCTACCGGCAGATTACGCCGCCTTCCGTGACGGCCGATGCGGCCCATGTCATGCGTCAGGCGCTGGCGGGCATGCTCTGGACCAAACAGTATTACTATTTCGACGCGAATCAGTGGCTGGACGAGCATCATGCGCACCCCTTGCGTCCCTCGAGCCGATATTTCCGGAACCGTGACTGGTTCCACATGATAAACGACAACATCATTTCCATGCCCGACAAATGGGAATACCCCTGGTACGCCGCATGGGACTTGGCGTTCCATACCATTGCGCTTTCCACGGTGGACTCGGACTTCGCCAAGCAGCAGCTCGATCTGATGTTGACCGGATTGTATCTGCACCCGAGCGGTCAGATACCGGCGTACGAGTGGAACTTCAGCGATGTCAACCCGCCGGTTCATGCCTGGGCGACCTTGTTTCTCCACCGAATGCAGCAGGCTCTGGGAGGCGAGGTGGACATTGAGTTTCTGAAATCTGCTTTCCACAAGCTCCTGCTGAATTTTACCTGGTGGGTGAACCGCAAAGACCGTTTTGGCAAAAATGTTTTCGAAGGCGGCTTCCTCGGCCTCGACAATATCGGTATCTTCGACCGCAGCGCACCTCTGCCTACCGGAGGCCATCTCGAACAGGCCGATGGCACGGCGTGGGTGGCGTTATTTTGTCAGAACATGGCCGAACTGGCGGTGGAGATTGCCGGCCACGACCCGGTGTATGAGGATATGGTCAGCAAGTTCGCGGAACACTTTTTTTGGATCGCCGCATCAATGAACCGGCCCGGGCAGGACGGAATGTGGGACGAGGAGGACGGCTTCTACTACGACCTGCTGCGGCTGCCGGACGGCAGCGCCAAACGGCTGAAGGTGCGCTCCATGGTGGGGCTCTTGCCCCTCTGTGCTACCACCGTGGTTGAAAAGTGGCAGCGGGAGCGGACGCCACGGGCGACGAGGCAGATATCGGAACGCCTCCGAAGGATGCCGGAGCTTTTGGACTCCATCCATCCCACGGGCTCCGGACATTTTGGAGTGGCGGAGCGGGGGATCATTGCCCTGCTCAACCCGCTGCGTCTCCGCAGGATTCTTTCCAAGATGCTCGATGAGAACGAGTTTCTCAGTCCGTGCGGAATACGCTCTCTATCCAAATTCCACGAGCAGAACCCGTACGTTTTTCGCGCGGCCGGACAGGAATACCGCGTGGATTATCTGCCCGGGGAGTCGAACAGCGGCATGTTCGGTGGAAATTCCAACTGGCGCGGCCCGGTCTGGATGCCGGTAAATGTGCTCATCATCCGCGCGCTTCTTCAGTTCTATGTGTACTATGGTGACGGTTTCAAAGTGGAGTGTCCGACCGGTTCAGGAAGAATGATGAACCTCTTCGAGGTAAGTAAAGAGATTGCGGAGCGGCTCACAGGGATTTTCCTGCGCGGTAAGAACGGAAAACGGCCTGTGTACGGAGGCATGGAAAAGTTCCAAAACGACCCGCACTGGCGGGACTGTCTGCTTTTCTACGAGTACTTCCATGGCGACACCGGCGCGGGACTTGGCGCAAGTCACCAGACGGGCTGGACAGGACTCGTTGCGAAGCTGATTGAACTCTACGGGTACCTCGACCCGCAAGAACTTCTGGCGGAAGGCAAGGCGGCCTCATTTCGTCGCGGTCCTGCGGCCAGCGCAACGGTTAAGGAACTGCAGTTGAGATGATAGGCAGGGTGGCTTTTATATGTGTCTTATCAGAACACACTGAATTAAGATATATGGGGGAACAGCACTGTGAAATCCGATTTTTGGCTGGACCAAATCCCGCTTTGGGGTGTATTTCTCCTTACTATTGTAATAGTCTTACTCTCCGTCAGGATTGGCGCACTCATAGGAAAACGCCGGAGGCGTCAGCCGGAACACGAGACGGACGCGTCTCTCGGCACCATCATTGGCGCCACGCTCGGGTTACTCGCCTTTATGCTTGCTTTTACCTTTGGACTCGCGGCGCAACGCCTGCAAGCCAGGATGCAGCTTCTTCTTGACGAAGTCAATGCCATCGGCACCACCTATCTGCGTGCGGGTCTGCTTCCGGAACCTCATCAAAGTGAAATTCGCAAGCTGCTGCGCGAATACGTGGATATACGCGCCAATCTGGCAAGAGAGGACTTGTCCCGGCAATTGAAAAAGATCCAGGAAGCTCTTTCCCGTTCCGAATCGCTGCATGACCAGATGTGGTCACACGCGGTCGCTATAGCGGATGCTGACCGCACTTCGGTGATTGACGCTCTGTTTATAAGTTCACTCAACGAGATGATAGACCTCCATAACAGCCGAGTGACAGTGGCCAGGTATCGCATCCCGACCACCCTCTGGAATGTCCTGTATTTTATCACCATCCTTTCCATGGCAACGGTGGGGTACCAAGCCGGGCTGGCAGGCAAAAGCAGCCTCAGGATAGGCCTGGTACTGGCGTTTACTTTCGCGACGGTGGTCTTTCTCATCGCCGACCTGGACCGTGTCACAGAGGGCAGTCTGCGAGCAAACCAGCAGCCCATGCTGGAACTGCAGAAGAAGATGCAAACCCCGGCGGCCGAAGCAGGATATGAACAGATATTTTCAGACTGCTTGACGGCGGTCGGACGAGACCCTTTCAAAGCCCAACACCGGGTCAGGGTCCCTTGCGGGCCGACCCGCGTTTCGTCCTGGAACCAGACTTCGACGCGCCGGCCCGGGTGTTCCCGAGTCGTGGTCTGGACATCTGCATCTGACAGTTCCTCCCGTTCTCTTGAGAGTATGCCAGATGGCTGATGCTCGCGCTACCCTATTTTAACAGGCGCGCAAGAGTTCTTCCGAATCCGTATTACCTGATCAGAGGCAGCGAAGCTGCAATCCGCAGGTCGATCACTGCGTTGACCTGGTTCTCGATCTGAAAGAATCGCACAGCCTTCCGCGCGGTGATCACCCCGGCAAACTCCTTGAAGTACTCCCGCTTCAGTGCGGTCCTTTGTTCCTCCAAGGAAAAAGACTCATCCGCCAGTTGGCGGGCCTGGCCGTCCGTCAGCGTGTCATAGACGGCAAGGTATTTGCGAATCAAGGCAAACCGCTGGTCGTATATCTTGTCCAGGTCCTCATCGTACTGCTCGTAGAGGGGCCAGAAGTCAACCGCCTCCGCCTCCGTGAACTCCATATTCTGGGCCAGAATAAAGGCTTTTTGGGTCTTGATATCGGAGCGGGCCAGCTCGAGGAAGGCGCGCAGGTTTCCGGGGTCCGGCTCCGGAGGGACGGCGGGCGTCTCCTGCGCCGACTGGCCCAATACGTTCACGCTCGCCAGCACCCCTGCGCCGGCAAGACAGACGCCCAGCAGACATCTCATCCAGTATTTTGGCAGCTTCATGATTGTGTTTCCCCACTTAGTTGGTTCCTGTTTTGGTCAAATCCTCCGTTCGTGTCGCACGACAGGCTCAGGTCTTCGCGCTCAGCCGACGCTCGGGAGCGTGACGGGGGCTCGCAACGTGAATTCCAGCATCGCGCCGGGCGGGATCGTCACCGTTTCCCCTTTCACCAGGGCGCCTACCGTGGCGCCAATGGCCGCCCCCTTGCCGGCCTCACCCGCGCCGACCCCTCCGATGATGGCGCCGGCGGCCGCTCCTCCCGCCACCTTCCGGAGCGAGTCCGCCCCCGCCTCCTTGTAGTTGCTGGTCGCGATCGGCACAGGTTTGCCGTTGATGACGATCTCGGTCAGCGCGATATTGAGGGTGGACTTTCCCACGGCGCGACGGGCCTGCGTAGCGCTCTCCACTCTCCCGTGGATCATCGTACCGGCTTTGACCGCCACCGTGTCGCCGGCCGTGAGGTCAAGCTGCAGTAGGGCGGCGAACCTGGCACCCGTTGCACTCTTGGAGGAAACGCTGTCCATCATGCGGACCAGCAGCATCGTACCGGCCGGCAGTGTGACCGTTCCCGCCGATTGGATAGAGCCGGGGGCCGGTGTTGCCGGAGGCGCTGCCGGTGCCGCGGTTGGTGCCCCCGCAGGAGCCGCCGGAGCCAGGGGCCTGGCGCCAGCGGCCGTGGTGAACGTCAGCGCAATGATCTGCGCGGTCTCAATCACCTGCATGCCAGTGGCGGTTTCGAAACGCAGGGTCGTCGCTGTGCCGCCCGCGTACTTACCATCAAGAATTGTGCCGTTCTTCAGCTCGAGGACGTCGCCGGCGGCCAATGATCCCCAAACAAGAAGTGCAGCCACGAATAACCCCAGTATTTGACGTCGCATAAACATCTCCTTTATGCTTACCCACCCATCCATGGTTCAGGCTCCCCTTCCCGTCCGGCGGGGTCTTCCGGAAAGGAGGGCCCATCATGACATCCCACGATCCGGCGCACGCTGGATCGTTCTAAAACTCTTTGGGTCACACGGCCAGAGGCTGTGGATTTAGACCCATACATAACCTCGTTCGTTGCAGACCGTTGCCAAGGAGAAGCATACTGCCAGCCACCCCCGTCTCGGTGGCGTTGGCTGGCACACGATACCAGCGAACTACTCATCCCCGCTCCGGGTCCGTGATTATTATGCCGGTCCTTTTCGGGGCAGGATACTCATAGAAGTACGGGTTTTCCGGGTGCAAAATCCTTAGGTGGGTCAGCGGCAGGAAGATCGCCGGCAACCTCCCTGGCCAACTCTCCCTCGGCCGGGGTGTAAAGGGAGCCATCCGGTACCGCTGGACCGAGGTTGGAGCCTCGCCCAAATCCCGACAATACGTTGAGGAAGACCTGGCCCTGCAGCTCAGATGCCTACCCCGCGGTCAAAACTGACAGACGACAGGTATGAGACCCCGCAAAAAACCGGGGGCTCTTTTCTTTCTCACCCAGTCTGACGACCACCGCCAACATGAATGCCCGAACCGGCGTCCATGAGGCCACTTCATCGACCGCTGTCCGAATGAGCCGCAACCGCGGTCCCGCTGACACCGGTTCCTTCTGATGGAGCTTCTCGAGGATCTGCTTCAGCATGACTTCGGTCTTGTCTGCCTTCCAAGAGCTGCCCGGGCTGAATTCCACCACGTCGTGCATTTTCTCGGGCATGAGGGCAGCATAATGCCTGCGGCAGATTTCCGGCGAGTTGCCCATAAGCTCGGCGATCTTGTACAGCGACTCGCCCTTCGCACCTTTGTTGACGATGGCTGCATCAGCCTCCGGCTGCGCCAGCCAGTCAGCTATCACTTCGGGATTACCCGATGCCTTGGGGAAGATCACCCTTAGCATGGAAGCAGGCTCGCCGTTATTAGACCGCTCAGACCGATAACAAAAGAGGGGATAAGAGCCATGAAAACCAGAATCAAAGCCGCCGTGGGATACGTGCGGGTATCGATTGAGGGACAGGCACAGAACGGCGTGAGCCTCGAAACACAGAGGGACCGCATCCAGGCATGGGCCAACCTGAACGGCTTTACCCTGGCGGCCGTTCACGTCGATCAGGGGATCTCCGGGGGCAAGCTCACGAACCGGCCAGCAGCGCATATTCCTTCTCCCGCTGCGAGTGCCAGCCGCCGCTGCCCAATCCTTGGAACTCGCAGCGCATTTCTTCATAGAACTCCTGCTGTGCCTGGCTGATTGCCAGCCTTGCCCCACGGCCGCTCATCGCTCCCGCGCCCTTCCTTGTGTGCGCACAAGCGCCATAATTGCCGCCCGGATATGTTCCGGCAACCGGGGCCAGACGGCCACGATCTCGGCCAAGTCCGAAGGTAGTCCCGGAATATCCGTTTCAGGAGTATTCAGGCTTTCAGGTGTCGACTGAGGTGTCAACGCATCCTGTTGGCTGTGGTGAGTGCCTTTGTTTTCAGCTACTTGCGATTTCGTGACGCTGGTTTGCAAAACCGTTATCCGTGGGTTCGAATCCCGCCGCCTGTTATCCGTACCTCGTATCCCTCACATCACGTCCGCCCATGGGTCGGTTTTCTCGTAAATCCTCTCCGGCACTAAGCTTATTGAATCTCGGCTTTCCCAATCCGGGCATGACCTCCCCATATTCCTCGGCAGCTATCGGCACACGCAACCTGGCGATGGCCTGCCATGGACGCAAGGGGAATCATCGCCACCGCCTCGGGCTTTACGTTGCCATCCAGCCGGGAAAAAGCGAAGGGCTGCGAGTGAGGTCGCAGCCCTTGCGGTTTGGTCGTTAATGGGCTCTTGCTATGTCACTTTACAACGCGGATGCCGTCGATGAAGACCAGCCCCGCACTGCCGGTGGCCGGCGTGCTCCGGTTGCCGACGCCGATAATCATCTTCTTGACCGCCGCGGCGTTCACGCCGAAGTCACTGAGCGGGATGCGCCACTCCACCCACGCGGACGACTTGAAAATCGCTGTATCGGGATTGACCACCACGCCGAGCTTGCCGGCTTTGTCCTCAATGCCGACATACAGTGACTGATCGGTCTTGTTGGCGCCCTTGCCTCTGACGTACAGGACCAGGGTGCTGCCGCCGCTGACCGTCCAGTCCTGTGCCAAGCTCCAGGTCCGCTCGGTCTCGGAGTAGAACGGCGCGTCCACGTTGTTGTAATCCAGCGGCATGGACTGCCGCCCGTCGTGGACAATCGCCGTCTCGCTGAACGTCCCACCGGTGGACTCGAAGTAACCGACGGTCGAGCCGGTACTATTCGTCTCGCCGTCGATCCAGGTCTGGAAGATAGCCTCCTCCGCCTCCAGGTTGTCGGTGTAAGCCTCGAAGTCGTCAATGACCGTGAAATCGGCGGTGGTGAAGCTCCAGACGCTGCCTTTCCACGGGCTGTCGGCGCTGGCATCATTCACCTCATCCACGCGCCAGTAGTAGGTCTTATTCCATTCCAGGGTGCCGGGATCATAGGTCGTCTTGTCAAGTGCCTGAAGGGCAGTCGGGTCGGTGCCATTGGCCACGGCATCCTTGTCCTCACCAAAGTAGATGGCATGCTTCACGGCCTTCTCGCCGGCGGTCCAGCGCAGCACCGCGGTCTGCGACACACCCTGGGCCTCATGCACCGGACTCGGCGTGACCGCCCGCAGGGGCAGTTGGAGAGCGCCCCCCGGAATGATCTGCCGGCTGAACATGGAGCTTTCCCACGACAACTGTGCCACGGCGCCGCCGCTATTCTCATACCACTCCATCACCACCAAGTACGGCTGACCGGCGACCAGATCGACCTGGGCGGGGTTGTTGGTCGTACTGTGATCGGTCCAGTTGTTGACGATGCGCCGGCCATCCAGCCATAGCCGCACGCCGTCGTCACTCGTCGTCACCAGCGTATAGGTCCCCGTCGCCGGCACCTCCAAAATCGCGGTCCAACGGGCGGACACGGAATCGCTCAGACCCGCGGCAACTTCATTGCTGCCCCAATTGTGGTCGATCGACGGCTCGACCTGCGTCAGCACCGGGACGCCGGACACGCCCATGCCATTGAAGTACTGGGCCTTGACACCATCGCTCGGGCTGATCGTCGTGAAGCTCCAGACCGGGCCGGTCTTTTTCGTTCCCGCGGACTCCACTTCATCCACACGCCAGTAGTACGTGGTATTGCGATCCAGCGCGCCGAGCGTATACGTCATCGCCGGCTGATTGCCTTTGAAAGTATCGCCCCCGCCGCCGGCCACGTCATCCTTGCTCTTGCCGAAATAGACATCATGCGTCTGGGCCGTGGTTGCGGCCGACCAGCTCAGTTGGACCCCTTGTGGATCCACTCCCTTGGCGTTGTCCCAGGGACTGGGTGCGTAAGCCGTCGTGGGAGCAGTGCTGAAGCTCCACACATCTCCACTGAGCAAATTCCCCAGCGCATCGATCTCATCGACCCGCCAGTAGTACGTGGCACCGGGCTCGAATCCGGACATGTGATAGTACATGGTGAAAGGCACCCGAGCACCCACCTTGTTGGCTTCCGTCAGGTCCGCGCTCGTGCCCAGGTAGATGTCGTGGAACAACGCGGTGTCCCCGGGAACCCATTTGAGCAGGGGCATGGTGACGCTGGTCCCGCCGTCCGCCGGGCTCGGCGAACTGGCCTTCAGGACCTGATAGGCCTCGATCTTCACATCATCATAATATACCGACGAGGCGCTGTTGCCGTAGAGGTCAATCGCCTGAATGCTCTTGTTGCTGGCCGCCGACCAGGTATCGTGGAACATGAACTCGCCATTGTAGTAGAGATCGACCCCGTTCTTCTCCAGATCGATGATACATTTCACCTCCACCCACTCATCGAAGATAATCTCGACCGGGGCGGGGCCGCTGTGCCAGGGCGTGATGGCGCCGGTACCGCAGTCGAATACCGTCTGGACCGACCACTCGTTGGGGCCGAGGTCTTTGTAGACACTCAGCAAAATGAAATAGCTCTGGCCGCTGCCGCCGGAGGGAATGTACTGCATGGCCGAGAGAACGTACTTGCCGCCGCTGACGGTGAACTCGTGCACCTGGTCGGAGCTGCCCAGGATCTCGACCGACTTGTTGCCGCTGAAGGCAAACTTGTCGGACACCTTGCCCGTGGCGCCAGGCGCGTTGTCCCACCCCTTCCATCCCGCCTGGCCGTGCAGGTCGCTCCCGACGGCGTAGGACTCGAAGTCCTCGGTGAAAACACTTGCTGATGCGACGGCGGACAGGGCCGCTACGGCAACAGCCACCCCTAGGAATCTCCACCTGTTCATATTTCACCCCTTCCAAAAGTTGTAGAGGAACGTGCCACCCGAGAAGGCGCATGATAAGAGCATCACACAATCCTCCTCGAACCTTTTGCGTCGGCGTTTGTCCATTATACCGCAGGACCCACAACGTTCAAGCGCCATCCCCGGCGACTGTCACTGCGTTTCCCAAATCCTCCGGAGGGCGGCTTTCTCACAAACCTCCGTTGTCCAGGTCGTCCGACCGTAGTCCGGAATAACGGTACAGTATGGAATCAATGCTGCAGGTTGCGCCGTGCCAGGCATTGGCCATTCCCAGGTACTGCTTCCCTTCCAGGCTGAAGGCCTCCCAGCCGCCGGCCCCATGGCTGTCGACGCACGCGAACTCCACAAAGCGCGCGCCATTCCACCGGTAGATCCTGGACCTGACGTCACGCGTGGAGTCGTCGGCCGTGTTGGCGACGGCCAGGAAGGAGTCGCCATCCACCGTGAAGAACTCCCAATCGACGGCCCCACTGGTAGGTATGAACTGCAAGGGCGAGAAGCCGGTCCCATTCCACTTGTATATCTTTGAGTCCACGTTGTGTGTGGAGCCGTCGTAATTGTTGGCGACCGCCAAGTACGCGTCGCCCTCGATACGGAAGAACTCCCAATCGGCGGCCCCGTGAGTAGGCAGAGACTGGAACTCTGCAAAGCCGGTCGCGCCCCACTTGTAGATTTTCGATTCCACATTATACGTCTGGTCGTTGTACATGTTGGCAACCGCGAGGTACGAGTCGTCGCCGAGAGTAAAGAATGCGAGATGGCTGACGCCGCTCGTGGGCAGGGATTGGAATTCCACAAAGCTCGTGCCGTTCCACTGGTAGATCTTCGAGTCCGTGAGGGATGTGACGTCATTGTGCTCGTTGGCCACACCGAGGTACGGCACGCCCGCAATGGTGAAGAACCGCCAGTCATTTGCCCCGTTGGTGGGTATGGACTGGTACTCGACGAATGCACTGCCGTCCCAGCGGAATACTTTGGAGTCGATGTTGTGCGTGACGTCGCTCCTGTTGTTCGCGACCGCCAGGTAGTAATCGTCCCCGATGGTGAAGAACTCCCAATCGCTGGCGCCCATCGTTGGGATCGACTGGTACTGCACAAAGCCCGTTCCGTCCCACTTGTACAGCGTCGAGTTGACATCGTGCGTGACGTCGTTCATCTCGTTCGCCACGGCCAGGTAGTGATCGTTCTCCATGGTGAAGAACTCCAGGTCCTGTGCGCCGGCCGTGGCAAGGGCCTGCGCTTCATAGAGATTGGGACCGCATTGCCACACCGGCACCGCCTGCGTGGCCAGGGTCGCCACCGTCGCCTTCACGACATTGGTGGCAAACTCGTAATCGTAGGTGACCCCGCTCGGACTGTGGGGATCATTCGCCAAGGCGTCGCTGGCATCCTCAGGAGTATGGTAATAGGCATTGCTCTGGTCCCACCAGATTTCCTCCGCGGAATTCTCAATGGCGACCAAGGCGGGATAGCCGGCGTAAATGAAGGGGCCGTGATCGCCAGCGTCCCAATCGGGCGGATAGTGACTGGCCGGATCGATGACGAGCGACGGGACGTACAGCGCAGCGGCGCCGACGAAGGTATCGACCCAGGCCATGCAGTTCGACAGCTTGCGGGTCTCCACCTCCAGGTCCACGGCCTGCCGCGGGTTATTGTCCCAGGCCGGCCGGAGAATCATATCGAGATTGATCACGCCGAGGATGTTCTCATCCTTCGTCAGGGCATCGACATACTCCTGGCTGCCCTTCATCCACTCTTCTTCGGCGTTGAAAGCGATAAAACGCAGCGTGGATTCGAAACGGTACTGCGTGAGCACGCGTGCGGCTTCGAGAACCCCCGCGGTGCCGGAAGCGTTGTCGTCCCCCCCGGGGTACTCCCCCCTCGAGGTCGTGTCATAGTGGCCGCAGACGATGTAAATCCTCTGGGGGGCCTGCACGCCGGGCAATTCCGCCACAACGTTTCCATAGACGCCTTGTATGGAAGCGTCCAGGCCCAGGGAGGAGAGCTGGTCTACTAAATAGAGTCGGGCCGCCAGGTTCCCCAATGTCCCGCCGTTGGCCCAGCCGTCCCGGTTGCGGCAGTTCTGGTCGTAACTCGGGCCGCCGTAAAGTCCCAGGCCCATGTTCTCAATATCGACCTGGTACATCCGATATTGTCCCTGGGAGACCTTCTCGACGGCGTCCAGGACCGGGTCGCCATGTGCCGAGGATCCGGCCAGTGTCAAGGTAAGATATGCGATCCAAATGCAGACAGAGGCTCTTTTCAGCCTTCTGGCGGTACGGGAGGACACCCTGCTCATCTCATCACCTTTCCAGTGGCCCGATGGCCCGTCCAAGCGCTGCCCGTTCTCGAATCCGGCGGATGCCGAGGGCAGGGATCATGAAGGCGGCCGATCCCAGCGTCGTTGCCATTTTATCACAGACCGGCCGGACCTGGCAAGGAAATCCCCGCCGGAAACTGGGGGATGCGGCCGGGTGCCGTATCCATGCTCGTGTTGAGAGGCTCGATTCAATGGACAAGAACATGCTTACGCGAGCGTAAGCGTGGCACCTAGCACCCAGGCTGTGCGAAACGTGTGACGGGACACTGCCTTGCCTGCGATCAGGGGGTAATCCGCCAAACCGCGACCTTCGGCCAATCCTCACGGATCGTGTACACCAGCTTGCAGGACCCGATGCGCTCCACCGGCTTGCCCGCAAAAGGCAGTCCCAACGGCTGGACTCGGTCCAAGCCCCAGAGTTTATAGTATCGGTCCCCGGTATTGTCGGCCAGACCCGAATCCCAGGCGATCAAGGTCACCCCCATCTTCCGACACGCCGCCACGAAACCCGGGAAGTCCGGTGCGGTGTCCAGCGAGATACTCCCCGTGTGCACGAAACGCTCGCTCGGCAAGCCCGTGTAAATCGGCATGTAATGGGGCATGTTTGTCACCATCTTGTCGCCCGGCTGTGCATTTTCCTTGAACCATACACTCAGCTTCTGAAAATTGATGAGCATCCTGCCGTCGCCCATCAGCACCGCCGTCTGCGTCCCGCTGCTGAGGACCGCCAGAAGCAGAAGCGCCGGCACCGCCGCCCAGTGCAGGCCCACCCTGGCCGCCCGGACCCACTCATATCCCAGGTATCCCGCTACGGCCGCTACCGCCGACCAGCACACGGCGGTTCCGATGCCGGGGCAAACCTTCCGCTCGATGCCGTAATCGAGCGTATACCACACCCCCACCGCCCAGACGGCGAGCAATGCCGCCGCACCCGCCTGGAGCGCCGGCTTCACGTATCGCCATGCCGACCACTTTTCGCTCAGAAATTCGAGAGCGTTCTTCGCCCCATAGACCGCGATCACCAATCCCGCCCACGCCAGCGGGACGCAGAACCTGCCGAGCCGATACGGATACACCGCGTGCACGAGCACATACGGCACACCCGTCACCAGGATGACCAGGATTTCCCATCGCCGTCCGGCCAGCCCGCGCACTGAGCCCCACAGAAACGCCAAGCCGAGCGGAATCGCCGTGAGCCAGAAAACCACCGGCTTGGTCTGCTCGAATACATGAATCCGGCCGCCGCTGTTCCAAGACGGCGGCGCGGCTACGGACGCCAGCATCGCCTCCCAGTAGCTGCGCAAATCCTGCCCGAGGGCAAAGCCCCGCTCCTCCGACAGCACCTGGAGGTAGTGCGCGCCCGTTTGCGCCCCCGCCAACTGCATCTTCGTGATCAGCATGCACAGCAGGAACGGGACCGACGCCAAGCCCGCCTTCCAGAGCGTCGTGCGGAGCCGGCGATTGCGACCGAGGTCCGCCAGTGCCACGGCGGGCACCAGGGCGGCCATGTCCCACCGAGCAATCGAAGCCAGCATCGCCAACACGTACGCCCACCCCATTCGGCCCCGCGCCACGCAGAGAACCCCGGCGGCGAACAGCACCACCAGGGTCATTTCTGCCAGCGGCTCACTGCTCATGCGAACCATCCAGGGACTGATGCCGGCCAGAAAGGCGGTTACCATCGCCGCCGGACGGCCCAGGAGGTCCCGTCCCACCAAGTAGAACAGAATCATGCTCGCCGGCAGCAGGAGCGCGTTGTATATTTCCGTCGCCGCAAGCTGGGCCCGCGGATGGGAGAAGATCATGCTGATCAGGCCGGCAATCACCGAGAACACGGGCGCCCGCTTCATGTTCGTCGGGATCTCGAAAGAAAGCCACTGGTGACCGGTGCTCACGAAGGTGAAATAATCCGAGTTGGGAAACACAAAGTGCTGCCAGAAACTCAGCGACCAGATCAAGCCAAGGACCGCCAGCAGCAGGATTGGCCCATACTCGCCCAGCCTGCTTCGCCACTCAGGCAGGACCGAAATCGCCTCTCGTTTGCCTTTGATCGCCGCGCGCATATTTTGTCACCCGGACGGCTGAATCTTCTTCAGCTCGATCGTCTCAAACATCGCCACCAGACCAGCGACCGGCCTGAGCAGCCATTCTATGCCCTTGACCGTCGGATAGGACCAACCCGGCGCGAGGGCACGCCACTGCAGGCCCCCGCTCAGAATGTACCGCAGGGGACTGTGCAAGCGAATAGCCGTAATCTGCAACTGTGGGAACTCCCGCTCGAAAACTTCCCGGTCGCGATGAAAGATGATCCACGCCAGTGCCTGATTACTCTCGGAAAGTGCCCCCTCCCTGTCCAATTCCCACCCGGCGTCCGGCTCGAACCGCTCATGATGAAAGTTGCCATATACGAACCGGGACCACGCGGTATTCGCCGGCTCGATCATGACGACCTTGCCGCCCATCCTCAAGCACCGAACCGCCTCACGGAAGAACTCGCGCGGCTGCTTGATGTGGTGCAGCACATCGACCATGACAAACGCTCCCACGCTGCCGTCCTCGAACGGCATCTCCGCCGCCGAGAACACCCGGTCCACGCCGCCTGCGGCCACCACGTCCGATGTCACCGCCTCCGGGATCACTTCCTTGATGCACCCCCCTCCACTGCCCAGCTCGACGATCCGCTCCCCTGCTCCGCGCTCAATCCTCCCGGCCAGGTCCCGGTAGAAGTCGAGATACACCTGTTTCAGGAACGGCTTGGCTCTGATAATCCTGGCGTGCAGCTCGGTCGTGCCCGGCACATCCAGTGACTGGATGTCCCTCACCTCCGGCAGCCGCAGCCTGTCCAGCAGTCCCATCTCTCAGCGAACCTTTCCCAGCCATTTGATCTTCTTAAAGGCGATCCAGCTCATCTTTAACAGCAGCCAGCCGTGCCGGAAGCGGCTGATATTCGTCGTGCCATAGGTGCGGGCCCTGTAGGTCACGGGCACCTCGACCACCTTGAGATTCTGCCGGACCGCCCCGAAGATCAGGTCGAAATCCCCGAACGGATCGAACTCGCCGAAGTACGCGCGATGCGCCGCAATCAGCTCGTAGTCCTCGCGCGCAATCATCTTCGTGCCGCACAGCGTGTCGCGAAAGCGCTGGCCGAGAAGCCACGTGAACAGCGTCCCGAAGAATTTGTTGCCCAGCAGATTGAGCAGCCGCATCGCCTGCTTCTCCATCGGATAGACGAGCCGCGAGCCGTTGACAAACTCGCCCCGGCCGTCCCGCCAGGCATGGTAGAACTTGGGCAAATCCTCCGGCGGGGCCGTCAGGTCCGCGTCCTGGATCACGAGCAGCCTGCCTTGTGCCGCCGCAAATCCTTTCCGCACCGCGTCGCCTTTGCCCGCCCCATCGCCCTGATGGATGAGCTTGATCCGCCGCTGGGGATGTGCCGCCATCTGCTGCTCAATCGCCTCGGGCGTCCCGTCGGTGCTGTTGCCGTCCACGAAGATGATCTCCGTCCAGGCCCCCATCCGGGGAATCCGCTCCACCACTTCGGGAATGTTGCCCCGCTCGTTCCGGCACGGCACGACCACCGATACGGTCAGATCCTCATCCCGCTTGACCGGCGGCACCGGCCTGGCGACCACCACATAAATCAGATTCAGAATCCGGAATCCGGGCAGTGTCGAGAGTCCATAGTTGCAGAACGTAGACAGAAGGGGAATCCGCTTGGGCAGCAGCAGATGGGAGCTCCGCCGGATGACTTCATACCCGGCCAAGTGCAGCAGATTCGCGATGTCCTCCGGCGGCAGCCAATTCTGATACTCATAGGGCCTCCGAATCCCGACCAGGGAGCCGAGCCTCAGCAGATACTCCCACATGTAGTTGTAGTACGTGATGATGACTCGCGTCTTCTCGGTCGTCGCCGGCCGGATTCTCTCGAGCACCTGCTGGATATCGTGCCACCGGCCAATCGAATTGCAGATCAGAACGTAGTCAAATGTCTCGTCGAGCTGGAGCTGGTGCGGATCGGCGACTTCGAAGCGCAAGTGACCGAACCGCCGGCGCGCCCATTCAACCGCCCCCTCATCCTGGTCGATGCCGACTCCGTAACCCGGCTCGACCGCCGCCAGCAAATCCCCACACTCGCACCCCACGTGCAGAACCCGGCTGCCCGGCCGAACCGCAGATTGGTAAATCCTCTCCAGCCATTGGTAGTAATACGCGTTCCGCCGACGCCATTTCAACAAATCCTGCTCACGAACCGCACCGGACTCGTTGCTCTCGTCCCACGCCTGCTTCGAACGCTGCTGTGCTCCAGACATCTACACGGCCTCAAACGTCCCCTCCATCAACCACCATTCCTGTAATCCGCTCCGCCTCCGTGGCGCCGGCCTCTTGGGCCAACGTTGGTGTCATTGTATCACACAGAGGTCTCGTTCAGCAAGCGCCGCCGGTGGGAGTTATCGCCTGGGGTGTACGCCGAGAAACTGGCGATGAAGGAGGGACGAATCCATTTGGGGCTCACGTCGACTCGGACTGAACATCGCCCCGTCTGTCATGACAAGTCGCTCAGCCGCGTTGCAGCGGGTGGGAGCAATGGTACCACCAACGAGGTTTTGTCATCCTGAGCGGCAACGAAGGATCTGGGCGGCGGATGGTGCGCCCCGCCGGATACGGCACAGACTTCTCGGTAGCGGCCCAGATGCTTCACTTCGTTCAGCCTGACAAGGGGGACCACGTCTACTTCATCAGCAGCGCAGCCTTTCATGGGTCTCCGCCCCACCAAAAGAGGATGAAAATGTCCGGGTGGCATCGTCAAGGGGACCCGGGATGCCAGAAGCGACGTATCGCTTTTGGGAGCCCCACCAAACGCGAAGAAACGCGTTTGGGAAGGACTCGAGGCCCCTAACGCGCTGTTTTGCGTTGGGGAACCCCTCCCACACGCAAAATACCGCGTGTAGGGACCTAAACCCAGCGCAGCTTGGCGATGGTTCGTGTCGCGGGCTTCCAGCCCGCGAAGGGCGCGGCCAAGATGGCCGCGACACGGGCCATCGCCAAGGCCTTCGGCCTTGATGCTGACATCCATTCCGCCCGCAGCGAGCTACAGGTAATCCATCGGAATTAGTACCCATTATAGACTGCGGATGGAGCATGGGCGGCAAGCGACCAGCGATCGCCAAGGCGTTTCGCGGTTCATAAGGCACACCGGGCGCAGACCTGCCGGGTGTCGAGTTGAATGCTGACGCACGGCGGTCCGCAAGGACCATCCAGGTCCACGGAGCCCGCGCCCTCACATGGCGTCCAGAGCGGCAAAACGCAATGGCCAATGTCTGCCAGCGGTGCGATACGATAACTCAACACCCCGCTGGCAACCATCGATAGCGGGACAACGACAACCGTGGAGCTTGTCCTGTTGAACCCCCCAGCCGCTCCCCTGGCCCACGCGCAATAGGCGCTCCCCCGCCGTTCTACACGGGCGATGGGACGCACTGTGGGCGTCTCTCCCCTTCCGCACACAGAGCAAAGCTCCCCTCATTGCTCCGCGGGCAGCCATAGGCCTGACACTTCTCCCGGAAACAGGAGTAAACGTGCACGATGAGCTCGCAGCGATCCTCGACGGCGAACCGGGAGAACAGTCGGCATAGATGTGTCCGTACGGTCGGCACCGACATCTGCAGCTCGCGCGCGATCTGCTTGTCGGAGTGACCCAAAAGAAGCTGCTCCACGACGTCCGCCTGCCGGGGAGACAATGAGAGGTCCTGCTTCAGTTCCGACCACTCCCGTCCGGAAAACACCCGCCTGCTCGTTGCTGATTCCATTCCAAGCCCTCCTTGGCCACAAGTATGAAAAGTTGGAAACGTGGGCAGTCCCGCGACGCTTGCTCGGGCCTGTCACCATCAGCCTTAGCCGAAAGCCGTCGGTGGTCAGTCCGTTTAGTCACGACCATCCGCTAACGACTCACGATTAAATAGATTTATTCATCACGGCCGTCAATTAGGGAAAATACGCAATTTCGCACTGCTTCTCGAATCGACGTGGAATCGACCGGCGGGACCAACCTGCTTGACTGGTTGACACGCGTACTGCCATCCCGTAGTCTGTCCCTCACGGAATCAGCCGGGAACAACACATTCGACAAACAACGGCGATGCCAGACATGAAAGGAGACGGAGATGCGACAGGCCGGCTCGGGCGCGACGGTGCGGCCCTTCTCGTGGGTGCTTCCATTCGTGTCTCTTGTCCTCACCGGGACATGCTCCGCTCAGAGCCATCAGGAGAGAAGCGCTCCCGCCAACCAAGGGCAAACGCCTGCCCTTCATCGGTCTGTCGAGATATTTCCGCCGGTAAAGGAGCACGTTCATGGCTCAACCATCGTGGAGCTGCCGAACGGCGATCTGCTGGCGGCCTGGTTTCAGGGCTCCGGCGAGCGATGGGCGGATGATGTCGCGATCATGGGCGCGCGATGCAAGGCGGGCGCCGCCGGCTGGAGCAAGCCTTTCCTCCTGGCGGACACGCCCGGCTTCCCCGACATCAATCCGATTCTCTTTCTGGACTCTCGGGACCGGCTTTGGCTGATGTGGTACACGGTGATCGCGAACCAGTGGGAGACTTCCCTGCTCAAGTACCGGATCAGCGAAGATTATGCGACGCAGGCCGGCGTGCCGCAATGGACCTGGCAGGACGTGCTGCACGTCAAGCCCGGCGATTCGGCCGAGCGCGGCATTCAGCCGACCGACCGGTTCGTCAGGTCCGTCGAGCGGCAGATCGAGGAATACGCTGCCTACATCGGGAAAGACCTCTATGCCTCGCAACCGGCGAAAGCCATCGCCGCGACCGGTCTCTGGAAAGCCTGGGGCGTGCAGTTACTGTCCAAGGCGAGAGGAGAGGACATGATGCGTAAGGGCCGACTCCAAGAGCCGGGGAACCAATCGAAGGAAATGGACCTTGGTTATCCCTATTTTCAACGCATGGGATGGCAGACGAAGAACAAGGCCGTGCTGATCGACGGGAAACGAATCATCGTGCCTCTGTATTCGGACGGCTTCAGCTTCTCTCTGATGGCCATCACGGACGACGGCGGGCAGACGTGGCAGTTCAGCGAGCCGCTCGTGGGTGCGGGCAACATCCAGCCGAGCATTGCACAGAGAGCAGACGGCACGCTGGTCGCGTACATGCGCGATAATGGTCCGGCTCCCAAACGCCTGCACATCAGCTCCTCGCAGGACAAGGGGATGACCTGGAGCACGGTTCGCGATTCGGCACTGCCCAACCCCGGATCGGGCGCGGACGTCGTGACCCTCCGTAACGGCCACTGGGTCCTGGCCTACAATGACGCGGAGGAAGGCCGCCGCAGCCTGGCTGTCTCGCTCTCCGAAGATGAGGGAAAGACGTGGCCTTATACGCAGCATCTCGAATCCGGCGTTGTTGAGGGGCCGTCACCCTCCGCCGCCTATCCCTCCATCATCCAGGCCGCCGACAATAGCCTCCACGTGGTCTACAGCTACCACCGCAGCGACCCAGCGCAGGGAGAACAGAAGACCATCAAGCATGCGCAGTTCACGGAGTCGTGGCTCCGGGGCGAACAGAAGTAGACGTCGCGGACATGGGAGAGAAACGCAACTGGCTGCCCGGCAGGGGCTCACGGTGAGACGCAACCGTCAGGTAAGCCGCCGCGTACAGAACAAGCGGGACGAGGCAAAGGGCCACCAGCGGGCGGGCGAAACGCTCGACGTACGATAGCGGCTGAGTGACGCTCATTGCCAGGATGGCGGAGCCGATGCCCGCCCACAGCCCGCCAATGATGAACAGAGACGCATAGCCATAGGACACATCGAGCAGCGACGAGCCGGCGGTATAGCCGGTGATCCGTGCGTAACTGATCTGTCCGCCGAAGGCCCAGCCAATCGCGCCGCACAGGCCCATGATGCCGGCACGACGCCACCAGTCCGGCCGCCCCGACGCAAGGCAGATCGCCAATCCCAGCAGCGCGCCCGGGATCATTGCCCCGGCCTCATGGCCGTAATCGCCGCGAATCCCCCAGCCGACGGACATCGCCAGGCCCGCCAGAAGGATGCCGATCACTGTCCGAGAGACATTCCCCATACTTAAGTCTCAACGCCAGCGCGCGAGCCGCAGCTTCTGACCGGGCGAAGTCCTGACCACAAGGCTCTGTCCGTCCACTTTCACTTCACTCGCGTCGGCGCCGGCGACCATATAGGCAGCCTCGCCAAAAGGATTCTCGATTCGCAAGAGACCGCCTTTCTCCGCAACCATCTCGACCGAATGTGTCGTTCCATCCCGTCGTTCGGCACTGACCACAAACGCCCCTTCCGCCCGCAGATTCTTGAACGAGGCATTCCTCCAACCCGCGGGGACAGCCGGGAACAGGCGAACCGTCCCACTGTAACTCTGGAGCAACATCTCCTGGAGTCCCGCCGCGGCCGCGAAGTTTCCCTCCAGCGTGAAGGGCCGATAGCGAAAGTTGGAGTAGCCCCGCCCGGACTGATCGCCGTTACAGTGAAAGCTGTTGCGCAGGCAAAACGCTTCCGCGAACGTCTGCAAGGCCTTCTCGGCCCTTTCGCCATCCCGCGCCCGTGCCGCCAGGTTCGCCAGCCAGGCAAAGCTGTAGCCGCACCACCAGGCCGTGCCCTTCGCATCGAGGTCGGCGAGCGACGCCCGGATAATCGCCTGGTCGCGCGGGCCGTTCTCCCAGGCAATCATGCCCAGCGGGTGAATCGCCATCAGGTGAGAGAAATGCCTGTGCGAGGACGCCAGCGGATAGTCCTTCGCCACAAGCAGCTTGCTCGTGGCCGGATCGACCGCCAAATCCGGCATTTCCGCCAGAACACCTCGCCAATGGTCCGCTCTCTCCTGCTGGCCAAGCTCGGTCGCCAGCTCAGCCGTCTTCTCAAAGGTCCAGCGAATCAGCGCGAGATCGTAGTTCGTAATCACGGGGAACCACGCGTCCAGCCGGTCGTCGTTGATTTCCGGCGACGAGCTCAGCGGCAAAGTTCGCCGGCCGTCCGAGCCCTTCTCCGTCACCGCTTCGAGAAAGACCGACGTCTCGGTGAGCCAGGGATAAGCCCGCTCCTGGAGGAACTGCCGGTCCATGCTGTAGCGCCATTGCAGATAGAAATGATGCCCCAGCCACGCGGCCGTCGTAGCAGAGTGCGTGTACTGATGCCAGCCGCCGATCTGATGCTGTTCGAGGTCCGCCGTCATGGGGACATTGAGCCCCGGCAAGTCGAAGAACCGCTTCGTCCAGCCGCGGGCCCTCTCCTTCGTGCCCCACAGCCAGCGAACGTACCCAGATGCCCCGTCGAGCCGATTGCCGCTGTACGCGGGCCAATAGCTCAATTGCGTGTTCAGGTCGTGGTGGTAGTCGCCTTTCCACGGCGGAATCTTCCGGTCGTCGGCGGTCCAGGGTCCCTGCAGCGTGATCGGCGGCGTGTCCGGCCGGGCCGCCGCGCCGAATTTGTACGTGTCGAGATACCACTGCCGCTCGATGACCGCGTTCGGCACAGAGATGGATGTCTGATCCCAGTAACTCGCCCACCAGCGCGAGTGCCCGGTCAACAGGACATCGAAACCCTCCGCGAGCGCCGCCTCGCAGCGTTTCCGGGCGGCGGCGAGTGGCTCGCTCGATTCCTTCGACGTGCAGATCGACCACACGCCCAGCCATTCTCGCTCCGACTCGCGCCACGCGAAAACCACCGCGAACCGAAAATCGCCCCAGCCTTTCTGCAGGTAGCCCGTCCACCTGTCGCCGCCCTGCTGGACCGGGGCTTCGTACCGCAGACTCGCCAGATCGCCGGCGCTGATCTTGCCCGCTCCGGCCTCCTCCGTGATCTCGCCAGCGAACGGCGGGGCCATCAGCGTGACGCGGGAGGGCCTGCCAGGCGCCACGTGGATGATGCCCAGTGGCTCCGTCGCGTGCACGAGAATGCGGACAATAGTGCCATCCGTGAGCCGCATCCTGGCAACACCTTGTGCGATACTCAACACGGCGCTCTCGAACGCACCATCCCCTTCAAACGATATCTCGATCCGCCCGGCCGGAATCTTCGTCGGGCCCGGATTCCCGTACGGCTTGTCATAGAGTCGATGCAGGTCATCGATGCGACCTTCCTTGACCCACTGCCGCATCGTCCGGTACGAATATTCCTGTGAATAGAACTCCGGCACCGGCCGCAGGTCCCACAAGTCCGTGCGGTCCAGCGAAACCCTCAATGGCTTGCCATCGCCCCAGACCAGCGCCCCCAGCAACCCGTTCCCCAAAGGCATAGCCTCATCCCAGACGAGTGCCGGCGTTACGTACTGCAGTCCATGCTTCGACTGTCCAGGCACCCACCGCAACTGGGCTCCGACCTGATCGCAATAGGCACTCGGTCCGACGCTCAAGAGCACGAAGAAGCATGCCACTTTTGTCTGTCGCATGATCCAGTAATCCTTACATAGTCGTTGCGAACTTTGCGTGGGACTTGCCTCGATATGTCATCCTGAGCGAAGCCTGTCATGGGCGTTCGGCGCACCCGAAGAAGACAAAAATGCCCGGGTGGCAGCGGCAAGGCCGAAGGCTTTGCCGATGGCGGACGGGCCAACCATCGGCAAGCTCGCCAGGCTGTGTCACATCACAGTTGTCTGGGCTATTATCTTGTTCTGGGCCAGAGGCATCGGAGAGCCGGCCCCCAACTCCCCCTCGGTTGGACGCACGCCCCTACGCCGC
>Ga0315289_10000571_pt1 | contig 56658 bp, 65 predicted proteins | sample YL17G11_40_MG_FD_203452 | JGI IMG/M metagenome (GOLD analysis project Ga0315289, IMG submission 203452) | Sediment microbial communities from Yellowstone Lake, YNP, Wyoming, USA - YL17G11_40 | ecosystem: Environmental > Aquatic > Freshwater > Lake > Sediment | place: USA: Wyoming | collected...
AGCTTGTAGTTAAATCCCTGTCACCCAAAGGCATATTATTATCCGCAGCAGTTGAGTGCTTGTCATTAAACCAGTATGCAATTGTATAAGCAGTATTATCTGCAAGAGTTATCTGAGGAGTTTTAATATAGTCATTGCTTCCATCAAACTCATAAGCCCCAAACCCATCATGCCCTCCTGTTGCATTCCAAACTGCCCCGCCATAAATTGTTCCGTTGTTTCTGTATCCAGAATAATCTTTTGTCCATGTAGTGTTAATATTGCCATCCTCAAACGGCATGTTAAAAGCCGTTTCAGAAACATTGTTAACGCGCCAGTTGAATATAGTCTTGACACTTGTGCCATAAATATTGCTTGTTTCATTTGCACTGCATCCCAAGTCCGCAAGATTGTGCGCCTTCTGCCCAGCAGAATAATTATACAAATTTTTAACTTCATCTGCAGTCAGGCTTCTGTTGAAAATTAAGACTTCGTCTATTGTGCCGTTTAAATAAAATTCACAATTAATACTTCCACAACCCCTACCTATCCAAAAATCTTGTGTATTAGCCAAACTATTTGAAGTTGTGGCAATAGAATTATTTTTGTTCTGAACCCCATCGATATAAATATATCCCAAATCATCTCTATCGGCTACAAAAACCAAATGATGCCATTTATCATCAACAACATCTGTAGAACTTGTTACTGTTGCATAATCTCCATCATCATTGTCTATTTGTAAATAAGGAACATCGTTATTTAAAATATAAATTATATACCCATTTACTCCGCCTCCGCTACCAATTGGCCTTTTTGAAAGTAAAGGACTATTAGCAGTTACATCATCTTGTTTATACCAAAGTGAAATAGTAAAATCTTCTGTTCCTATATCTAAACTTGCCTTATCAGAAATATTTATAACATCATTCACTCCATCAAACTCATAGCCCATTCCAACCCTGCCCTCTTGAGTATGGCTTGCCCCAACAACTGTCCCGTTGTTTTCCCCTTTTTCATCATAAGCCCAGGTTGCATTTGCCCACTCAAATCTCCATTCGCCAACAAGCCCGGTTGTGTTAAAGTTATGTCCGCCAAGCCAAGGCGAGAATTCTTCTGGAGCATAAAACGTGCCAAACTTTATAATATGCCAGTCGTTATCGCTATCTCCTCCAACAGCAGTCAAGTTATATCCTGTGCCACAAATAATAAAATTATCATAAGTATCAATAGCAACCCCCTCCACATAGTCTGTTTGGCTTTTTGGGCTACTCCAGCTGTAATTCCACAACTCTGTCCCAGAAGAATTTAGTTTCTTCACGTGCCAGTCATAAGAAGAATTTGTAACCCCTGCTGAGCCCGTCAGATTCCATCCTCGTCCGGCAATAATAACATTATCATAAGAGTCTGAGTAAAGACTCTTAACTTCGTCAAACCAGTTGGGAACGACCCCCTTACTTGTCCAACTATAATTCCACAATTCATAGCCAGACGAATTAAACTTCTTCACGTGCCAGTCAAAAGAAGAATTTGTAACCCCTGCAAGCCCGGTCAAATTCCATCCCCACCCTCCCACTATAAAACTATCATCAGAAGTTACTGCCACAGCGTATGCTCTATCGCTTTGTCCATCATAATAATCTATACTACTCCAATTATACTGCCACAACTCTGTCCCAGACGAATTCAACTTCTTGACATGCCAATCATAATAGCTATTCCCCCCTTCAGCAGTCAGATTATACCCATAACCCGCAACAATTATATTATCTTGACTATCCACTGCAACACTATAAAGATAATCTAAATTACTCTTAGCAATTGACTGGCTATAATTCCACAATTCATATCCTGAAGAATTAAATTTCTTGACATGCCAATCATAATAGCTATTCCCCCCTTCAGCAGTCAGATTATACCCATAACCCGCAACAATTATGTTATCACTGGAATCTGTGTCTACATCAGAAATATAATCATGCTGATTTCCTGCGCTACTCCAATTATACTGCCACAACTCTGTCCCAGAAGAATTTAGTTTCTTCACGTGCCAGTCGTATGTGTTAGTCCCAGTTCCTGTTAAATTAATTCCACTGATACCAACAACAATATCTCCGTTTGAGTCGACTGCTACACTATAAGCCGAATCCGATCTTAAATGGCTCCAATTATACTCCCATAAAACCGAACCAGAAGAATTAAATTTTTTAACAATACTGTCAGATGAACTTGAAGCACTAAATATATTCACCCCGTTTCCTGCAGCTATAATATTATCTGAAGAATCCGCTATGATCCCTTGACAGAAGTCATTACCCCCGCCGGGACTGCTCCAGTTATACTCCCATAAAATCTTTATTCCCGCCTGGGTGTAATTCGCAAGAATTGCCTTGAATGTCTGCCTGCTTAAATGCCAAGTTGTCCACTCAACATAATCTATGTACCCATCATTATCCAAGTCATAAGATTGCGAAGCCACTTCTTCAAGTATGTAATCTTGCCCCTCAACCCCACTTCCGTCCCTTGCAATCTGTGCCTGAGAAAGATTTAACGTAGAATTTTCGTTCAGGCTTTCATTGCCTTCAACAGCCGAGCCAGTTATCCCAACTCTTGACCCTTTGCCTTCCTCGCTTTGACTTTCATTAAATGTTTCGTTTGCACTTGCATTAATGCTTTCATTTTCAGCACTAAGATTTTGCTCACTTATATTTTGTTTAAAAGTTATGTTTGTCTCATTTATGGTAAGGTTTGAAGTTATATTTCCTGTAATGTTCAAACCAAGCATATGCTCTTTTTTAAACTCATAATTATACCAATAAACCTTAATCCCTTGTTCAGGGTCATTAATACGAACCTCGTTATCAAGTATTGCAAAGGTGATAACATCAGTATAATTCAGCTCATCAGGGGCAGAAACAATAATTCTCTTGCCCTCGCCTATATCTGTTTGGCTTAGTTCAGGCGCAGGCGTATAGAACTCTATAATATATTCTGTTGCATTGTCACCAAGCACTAATTCTATTGTCTCATTTCCGGGGTTTTGGACAGCAAGCCCTGTTATTTTTAATATCTTGTTAATTAGTCTCTTAACCCATCCAAATAACAAGTTTGAATCACTATCAAATATTACCTCTCCTGTAACTCTCATCACCTTAAAGCTTGCTTCTGTCTTTTCCTTGCTTTCTTTCTCAATTTTCTTCACGCTTATATTTTCGGCAAGCCTTGGAATCCCAACACTCACCTCTCCAAGACTTTCAAGGCTTACTATCTTTGTCCATTTTACAGGCTCCTCTGCTTTAATCTGCCCCCTTAAAGTCTGGACTGTGAAATTAATGCCTCTGATTTCTTCTGTAGCATTTTCCTCTGTCAAATTTTCTTCAGGCAGTTCTGTTACATTCTTTTCAGGAATGCTTATGCTTGGCTCTTTCACTCCTATGCTTTTTTCAGCATAAACCAAGCTTATATTTCCGTAACTTATTTCAAACTCTAAGGTTCCTATTTCACTGGCAAGATTAAATTGAGAAACATCTATCACCAGAGTAAAAGTTTCATTTTGCAAATACTCTTGGCCAAAACCTTGCTCTTCAGTATTATAGCCTGTAGAAACTACTGCCTTGCCATCTTCAATCCCCAAGTTTATTATGCTATCAGGCAGGCTTCCGCTTTCTGCCCTTACACTCCCTTGTTCTATGCTTGCCTCTTCATTTTCTTGAAGATTATAACTAAAGTTCTCTAAAGCATTAACGCTTCCATCAATCAACTCAGTCTCGATTGTCTTGCCTGTTATTTCCTGGCTTATGCCTATACTCGGTTCTTTGGCGCTTTTAGAAGGTTGTTCTGCTGGCTGTAAAGGTTCGCTTGGCTGTTCTTGCGGCTGTTCGGGCTCAGGCTGACTAGGCTCTTCTGGTATCTTATAGCCCGGCTTTTTATCTATTTCTCTTTCAATCTTCAGCCTAAAATAAACATCCGGGAAAGTTTTCTTTAGCCCTTTAATTCCATAACCCCCCCCGTTTCCTGTTAGTGCAGTATTCCTGATGAAAAAATCTCCGCTTTCTGTATTCTGGCTTATTAAAGAAGAGAGAGTTAGATTTCGTTCTTGGCCATTAAGGCTAACCCTTGCAACAGAATCCACAGGCATCAGCTCGCCTTGTTTCAATATTATTCTTGCCTCCCCTATGACTGATTCATTGGTGCTCGAAACGCTTGAGAGGTCCAAAGCCGCCCTGCCTGTAAAGAAAACTTTTTCATAAACAAAAAAAGAGACTGCAAACAGCAAAAATAATACAGATAAGACAAGCACGAGGCTTTTTTGAGGTTCTCCTACATTTTTTCTGCCTAAATAAGTTGTTACAACCTTTCCGTTTACTCTTTTATTTTCATAGAAATATGGCCCAAAGCGTTTTCCGTTTTTATAAGTATATTTTAAGTGCACCACTTTTACAAAACCCCTTTTAATAAGTATAAACTATATAATTATCAGGCATAAGCGGGTTTATAAAGATTATTTTTGCAGAAAATTGCAGAAAAAAGAGTTCTCCTACACTCTTTTTTTATTATTTTTTGGGTTGTTTTTGTTAGGTTTGACATGATTAATTAAATCGCTATCGATTTTTATTACTTAGCGATTTAAAGAATTAACTTGAGTTATTTTATCGCCATTTTCAAACATTGGCGGTTAGATTATCATCAGCAAGAAAAGGTATGTTCTGCAGTTGTTATCTTTAACTTTTATCACTTTTCCAAAAGCTTAAAGAAATCAGCAAGCGCAGTCTCTGTATCTTTAACATTCACCGGGTTCTTGCCTTTGTAATGCTCAAAAAGCCATATCCAGATATCTTGAAAATGCTTTTCCTGCTCAAGAAAAATCTTTTTTTGGTTATCCAGATGCAACACAGGCAAGAAGCATGATATCTTGTCTTCCCTCCTTTCTCCGGCCAGCTCTGTGTAGTTTATTTTTTCTTTGGATTTGATGAGTTCTGCTATCTTGTTGAAAAGGCTTCTTATTTTATCTCCTATATTCACCCGGGTCTTAGGCAAAACAAAATCTGTCTGCCTTTCTACTTGTACCCTTGTGACTTCTCTTTTTATCCTTCTGTTTTCTGTTGAAATTGCTTTATTCAATGCATCCATTAACTCCTGCAGGCTGACTTTCTTAAGCCTGGGAAGCGGAGTCTTGGGATAAAGTTTAGGAAGTTCGTCCAAGTCCATGTCTATCCTTTCTAACGGCTTTTTTTCTTTTTCTTTTATCCCAAACAAAATCTCATCTAAGCTTTTTATTTCTTTTTCAAGAAGTATTTCTGCTTTCAGTCTTAATAAAAAAGAAGCTGCAAGCAAGACTTTGCCAGAGACAAAAAAGTTTGCTTCTTCTATCTGCCTCGCTTTTTTAATATATTTATTGGCAAGCAACACGAGGTCTATATCCCATGGGTCCAGCTGTTCAGTATTAATCAAATCATATATTATCGCCTGCCAGCTTACATCTTTTCCGGTAATTAAGTCAAAAATCTGCTCTTCACCCACTTTTTCAGTCATACCCGAGCCAAGTTAGTTGTTTTTTTAAACTTATTTCTGTCTGCAGATTCTTATTATTTCTCTCCAAAATAGTGCTGTCATTTTAAAATAGTAACTAATAGAAAGATTTATAAAGCCTAGAAACATAGAGTTACTATCACCTCTTTTTGCCCAAGAGAGGCGCTTCGGCGACTACTTTATCTGCCGAAATCCGCCTCTCTAAGGGTTTAAATCATATTAAATAACTTTTAATTAAAAGGGATTTTTAGTGGATTATAGCCATTATTTCAAAGAAAATCAAAGATTTTCTGGGCTCCAAAATTATTCAAATAATTTTGCGGCAAGAAAATTCTGGCCCCACTTTTTTATAATCTAATCAGAACTTAATAAGAACTCTTATTTCTTGACTTCTTTCCCTGCTGTTGCACTTGGTTTGCCCATGAATTCTGTCCAATGGCACTTCCCGCAGTAAATCCTGTCTTTTGCCTGCATCAAGAATACCCCGGGCCCGCATCTTGGGCATGTTTTCTCTCTCACAACTTTGTCACCTTCTATTTTATATTTTTTCCATTTCTCACTGGCAGGCTTGTTCTTATGCGGCTTTTTGCCTTTTCTTACTTTTTTCTTTTCTTCGCTTTCTGCTTTTGGTTTTTCTTTTTCTTCTGCCATCTTGTTTATTTAGCCTCCTTTTTCTCTTCTTTCTTTTCCTCTTTCTTTTTTAGCTGTTCAGGGAAAATCTCTTCAAGTTTTTTAGTCCCTTGCTTTAAAACTTTTAAGTTGATTTGAATAGTATCTTTTGATATTGTATTGCCCCTCACGCTTTTTTTCAGCCTGAGGCCTTTTGGTTTCAAGTTCCCTCCTTTTTTCTTGCCCTCTTTTCTCGGCTTTTTTTTCATCCCAGTGCCATAAGTAAGCAAAACTTTTTTCAAAGCAATTCCTTCTACTTTTTTCAAGCCCGGAAATCCTGCCTTGTCGCTTGTCCCCATGATTTCGAACTCAAAGCCAGCCAGGCTTTCAGCTATATCTTCTCCAGAAACAGTTTCCCCTATTTTCTTCCCTACCAAAGCCTCTGCCTCGCTTTCTAGCCTAAACGTCTTTCCGTCTTTTACACCGATATTCACTTTAAATGGCATTTTAATACGATAAGAACTTTATTTTTAAACCTTTCTTACTGCGGGTTAATCTCTCTTTTCGACTCCAGAAAAGAAATCAAATCTTCCAATCCTTTCTCCTGCCTGCCAAACCCTTCTGATGTTTCTATTACTCTTTCCATAAAATTTTTTTTTCTTAATGCTTTTTCATAATCTTCCTCGTCCAGCTCTTCAAGATACTCCCTTGCCCCCTGGGCAAGTTTAACTGCAAGCATTTTCCAATGCTCTTTTTCTACCTGGCTTAAGTCAGGCAAGCCTGCCCCCGGGTCAATAATATCATAAATAAAATATAAGGTGAAATGCACATCAGGCAGGTTTCTTACATCTTCGTGCTCTATAAAAGTCTGCCAGCCCTCATACCCATAACAGCCCAAGTCAACACTTACTTCAAGGCTGACATCCTTTCCAAGAAGAAATCTGCTTAATCTTTCAAAATGATTGTCTTTTATGCCAAAGTCATAGCCCACTCTTACAATGGTTAGTTTTTCTGACTCATTCGCATCAGGAATATCTATTTCAATAGCAGGCCTCCAGCTTCTTTTACAGGCAAGTTTTCTAGCCTCCTGAACAGCCTCTTCAATGTCTGATAAAACATTGTCAGAAATCACAATCTTCCCCGCTTCAGTATAGATTGTTTTCATGCCTTAAGAAGCCAAGCAAATTATTTATAGTTTTCTTAGTATCAAATTCCCCACGTCGCTTTTTCTTTTCTTTTTATATTCGCAATTTCACCAAGCACTTTTATCTCTTCTTGGCTTAAAAGCTCCTTGTTTTTCTTGAACTCTTTGAACTGGCTTTCACCAAGGTCAGAATACAAAAATTTAACATTTTTAAGCTGCCTGTCAAATGTTACCCCAGACAGGCTTATGGCAACTTCCATCCCTTTGCTTGCTTCTTCTATGCCTTTGCCTTCTGACTGCAGTCCTTTAATTCTGCTCATTTTCTCATTGCCTTCTGTAACAAGATTTGTTCCTATTCTCGCTTTCCCTCCCAAGACCTTTACCCCAAAAATAGCAGGATTGCTGTTCCTGAAAATATACTGAGGTAGTATCTCAAGTTTGCATATTCCTGCAAGGCTTGAAAGCTTTTCCTTCTCTATTCTTTTCTTTTCATCTTCCATCCATTTTTGCAAGTTCTCTATTAGTTTGTAAACTACTTCATCAGTGATTATTTTTACTTGGCTTTGCATTTCTTTTGCCTCTTCCTCTACATTAACATTAAACCCCAAAACAACCGAATAAACTTGATTTACTTCTTTGTTAGCCTTTGCCTCATTAATATCTTTCTTGTTAATCGGCCCTATGCCTGCCTTAAGTATGCTAATATTGTTCTGCCTTAAAAGAATCATCAAAGCCTCAAGGCTTCCAAGGCTGTCTGCTTTTATCACAATCCCTTCAGTGTCGGTTTTGATCGCCTCTCCTATTTCTTTTTTGAACTCTTTCTCTACTTCTTCTATGTCTCCTCTATAAATCTGAAAAGGCATGCCCGGCAATATCTCTTTCATGTCAGAGACTTGCATTCTTATCCCCATAGCCGCACTAACTTTTTCAGCTGGCCTGAATTTTTCTGAAAGAGGCAAAACTTCTTCTAAAACTCTTACTTTTGCCAGTATAGGCTTGCTGAATGTTGCAATTGCAATCTCATCGCCTATTTTCAGCTCGCCGTCATACAATATCGCTTCAATGTACTGCAAAGCTTTTTCTCTCTTAATCTCAAAAATTACCCCCCTCGCTCTCTCATCGAGTTTAAGCCTTTCTGCTAGGAATCTTTGGCTTATCCCGCATAAAGTCATCAATAATTCCGGAATGCCTTCTCCGGTTTTTGCAGAGCAAGGAACAAGGCAAATCTTCTTTGTATAGTCTTTGACATTATAAAATAAGTCAGAGTCAAAACCGTAGCTGTTCAAGGCGCCAATAATAGTAAAAAATTTCTCGTCAAATTCCTGCTTTGCATGTACAGGCTGGTTTTCTATGCTCTCTTTTATGTCCTCGCTTAGCTTTCTCCAACCAGATATAGAGTCTATTTTATTCAAAGCGACTATAAACGGAGTTTTGTTTGCCCTTAAAATCTGCAGGACTTCAGAAGTCTGGGGCATCACGCCTTCATTAATATCTATCACAAGTATGGCCAGGTCAGCAAGGCTGCCTCCCCTTTTTCTTAAGTTAGTGAAAGCCGCATGCCCCGGAGTGTCTATAAATAAAAAACCAGGAATCTTTAAAGGCACTCCGTATTTGTCAAGCAAAAGGCAGCTTTTTTTAATGTTTTCAGCAGGAAACAAAGTAAAAGAAATCTTTTGTGTAATCATGCCATGCTCTTTTTCTGCTACTCTGCTTCCTCTAATCCTGTCAAGCAGACTTGTTTTGCCATGGTCAACATGTCCTACAATAGTTAGTATTGGTTGACGAATTGCCATAAGGAACCTACTTATATTCAACTTTTAAAAGTTATGTTGAAGTATAATAAAAGTTATTAAAATCCGCTTCATTAATATAGCATGCCCCAAGAACTACCTTCTGAACTTGAAGCTCTTGTTTCAGAACTCCAGGCAGAAATAGAAAAAACAAAAAGCATAATGGACCAATTGGAGAACAAGCAATACGAGGCTTCTATCCCATCAATTCTTTTTGATTATTTTATCTTTCTGAAAATCATGGGGGGCGATTTTGATGAAAGACTGAAAGAAAGATGTATGACTTACATTTCAGTGGCAGAGGGCTTAAGGCAGGAAGTTGACAAAACCACTTCTTTAAAAACACTTCCAAAAAAGACAAGCACTTCTGCAAGGCACAGGCTCGCAATAGCGCTTGGAAAAAGCACTCTTAAAGAAATTCTTGCAAGATTAAAAGAAGAGGACACAAAAGAATTAGTAAGGTGTGACGAGCAATCCGAGCTTTATACCTTTACATCTTTGGCATTAATAAGATACCGAATACAGCGTTCTTTGCTTTACACTTTTTGCCCGCACCTTAGGGGAAAAACCGCCTATTTTGAAGAAAATACTCTCGAAGGTGATTCTTCCTAGCTTCGTTTTTGTCTTTTCATTTCAGAAACTCTTTTTCCTGCTTCCTCAATTTTCTCTTTTAATTCTTCTCCAATTTTGGCCTCATATTCCGCTTCTTTTTGCAGCCCTTCTGCCTCTTGATAGTGTACCCTTGCCCTCTCTTCCTCGCCCTGCGTCTCTTCACTATTCCCTAGCGCCATTATCTCATTTACATTCTTCACCCGCCTGTTTAGAGACTCTTTTAATAGCGGGCTTGCATTTGCATAAGCCCATTCTGCCCTTTTCCAGTCCCCACTTTCTGTACAGCAGTCTCCAAGTTTAATCCATGTCTGATAATCCAAGAAATTGCATCTCATCTCTGGGCTAAAGCTGCCGGCCATGCCTTTAAGCAGTTTTTCTATGTCTTTTCTATATTGATACTTGCCTTCGGCATCTTTTTTATGGTCTTTTGATTCATTATAAATTTTTTCTCCTTCCTTCTCTTCCCCGTGGGCTTGCAATTGTTCTGCTTTGGTTTCTTTAATTTCTGCAAGTTTGTACAGGCGGTCTGCCTCTTCTTTTGTTAAACTGCTCGTAATCACATAAGCCTCAAAAGCTGTTGCAAAATTGTCAAGCTTTTTCTTTTTATTTTGTGCACTCTTCCCAAGTTCAAAATAACAATTGGCAAATTTTTCATATATAAGAGGGTCATTATCATTTCTCATAATAGCAGTTTCAAAGCATTCCTTCGCCTCCTCAAGATTTCCTCTTTCCATCAGTATATCGCCCAAAGTAGCGCAGCCAATCGCACTACTTTGAAATCTTGCAATTAGTTTTCTTGCTTCCGTCTCTTTATCTTCAGGCAAACCCGCTTCAGAAAAATATCCCTCACTATTCCCGGAAAGATATTCGTGAACCGGATTTGTGTAAGGCCTGTACTTTTCTTTCATCACCTTTTTTATAGTCTCTGTTGCTTTTGCCAAAGAAAAAGCCATGGTAGTTAAATCCCATTGTTCTTTTGCATCTCCAAGAATTCTGCTAATCAATGCCCTATGGCCTTTTGTTTCAAATCTTTCAGAAAATTCATCTAAAAGTAACTCAATGGCTGCAAGTTGCTCACCCTGTTGTTGGCCATAAAATGTGGAAAATGCACTTAACGCGCCTTCATAGTTCCTCAAACTTTCAATGAATTTTTTGTATCCAATAATCATGCCTTCGCGCTGCAAAGAATTTATTAAAACATCCAAGCCAGGAACGTCTTGGTATTTTCTCCTTATCACATTTGCCTTTCTTTCCTCTCCTCTGGAAACATTTATTCCTGTTACGAAAGTTAAAGCTTCGCCGACTGTTCTATCGCCGATGGCTGTTCTATAGCTTCTAAGAGGGTTTCTTTTCTTGAAAGAGGCATCTCTAGACCTTTCTCTTCCTTCTTCGTCCACATAAGTTTCCAGTGCAAATTTTTCAACATTTTCTCTTGAAATTTTGTCTATTATCTCATTATAAAGAGTGTAGCCTTCTTCAACTCCAGCCCGAACATATCTTCTTAAAAAATATCTTTCCAAAAAGAGAAAGTCGTCTAGCGAAATAGAATCTACGCTTTTTACAGGTCCTTCAAAGGTAAGGCCAATGCTTCCGTTTACTACTTCTTTGCCTTCGATTTTAACTGTTTCAGGAAGGACACTTGCCAGACTTAGAGAACTTCCAACAACCGCAGGCGCAGCAAGCCTAAACCCATTCCCTTCCCTGTTTGAGAACAACCTTTTTACTTCCCCTTCCCATACAACAACAGACTCGGCAAATCCTTCTTTTGGCAAAGTAATAACCCTCACTGTATCGGGCATTGGTTCTTCTGGGATTGCCCTTATCCCGCCCGGCAAAGGATATATCCTTACTTCTGGTTTTAAAGCTTTAAGCTTCTTTGTTTTTTCCCTTTTTTCTGCACCCTCTAAAACAGCAGGCAAAAAATCTGCAACCCTGATTCTTTGTGTTGTATGCCCTTTTTCCCTTAACCTATTTCTAATATTATCTTTTGTCCTTTCCCAGGCTTTTGCTTTCCTTTCTCTTTTCTTTGCTTCTTTTTCTAATTCTGAGATCTCAAGCTTCTGAGCATCCATTCTTGCTTCTTTTGCTCCTCTTTTCTTCGGTTTGGGCTTTATGCCATACTCCAGCCCAAATAACTGTAGGTTTTCGCTTCTGCTGCCGTATCTTGTTTCCCTGTATTTTAGTACCGCCCTTCTGAATTCCTCAGCAAGCCTTAAACTTTCAGAGCCCGGCTTTTCATTTTCTAAAACTTTGGAAAAAACATCTTCTGCTTCTTCAAGAACAGTTCTGCTCCCTTCTAATCCTCCAGCAACCTTTAAGCACTCTAGGTACAAAGCCATGGAGTAATCCCCTGAAGCATAAATTCTTTCTATTTCCTCTGCTTCTTGTTGTGGAAAGTTGAGATCATTTTCCAAATCGACTGCGCGATGGTCAAGCACTGTTGCAATTTTTATCATGCTTCCAATCGTCTTTGAATCGCTTATTTGCCCAGACCCTGCAACAACATTTATTGCAATATCTTTTATCGCATTAATTCTTTCTCTTTCATAAACTACCCTTTCCAGGAAATGATACTCATCTAAGGGCAACTCTGTTTTATGGCATACAAAACCATGAAAACAACCCTCTTTATTCCCTCTTCTATATCTTAATTGGCAATCAACCTCTATTGGCTCTAAAACCTTCACCTTTCCACTTTCTCTTTCCCATCCGTTGTTGCTCCTCTCCCTTATTCCGCTGTCCAGTATAGAAACCAAACCCACATAGGGCTTTTCGATATATGTTTTTCTTCCTGTTTTTTCCTCGCTTTTTCCTCTTCTTTGAATGCTTACAAGAGTTACATTTCTCTCTTTGCTCTTCTTTACTTTTTTTCTTTTAAGTATTTTCTTGACTTCCTCGACGTCAAGTACCTGGGTACCTTTTTTTTCATCTTCTGCTGAAACTTCCGGTTCTTGAGGGGATTCTGAGACATCTGCTTCTAATGCTTTTATTTCCCCATCCAGTTTTCTCTTAGCTTTTTTAGTGCCTTTTCCTGCCATCTTCATTCTAAGAAAAAAGCATATTTAAACCTTCCTACTTGTAACTACTTTTAAGAGATAATAATATCTTCCAAATGTCCAATATGGATGCAAAGAGTTATAAAATAAATCCTTGTAATCAAGGTATGAAAACCAATTCAAGGCACATCAACGACCTGCTTGAAAACTATGAAATAGACCTGGAAAAGATAGAAAAAGAGATAAAATCAAGCAAGGCAAAAACCATCCTGCTTCAGTTTCCAGACGGCTTAAAGCCCTATGCCACTTCTGTTGCAGATTATTTTCAGGGCAAGTTTCCCAAACTCCAGTTCATGATTTGGCTCGGCTCATGCTTCGGCGCCTGCGATATTCCGCAAGTCAGCCATCTAAAGCCCAAGATTGACTTAATAATTCAGTTCGGGCATTCGAAATGGAAAACTGAAAAATAAAATTAGCTAGTTTCACTTTCTTGCCTGAGTATTTTAATAATGTCTTCTCCGCATTTATTCCAGAAATCAATTATCTCTCCTGCCTGCGAAATTGTTACTCTAAATCCTTGATAACTGGCATCATGCCTTATTTTTTTGAATCTTTCAAGAAAATTTAATTTAATTTTTTCTTTAATATTAATTTCTTTTAGTATTTCAAGGCTAATATCATGATTTGTCGGCTCATACCCCAATAGCAACCAATTTGCTTCTCCTAATTCTCTTATAGAATCATATATTCCCTTGAATATAGTATTTGTGCTGTTCTCATCTAAGGGTATATTTTTTACGACTTGCGCATCAATTTCAGCAGATTTTATCAAAGACTTAATTTTTTCAGTATCCTTTTGTTTTATTCTTAAAATTCCTGCTTTTACTAATGAATCAATCATTTCTTTTTTCATGGCTTTACCTCTAAAAATCCCAGTAAAACTATGCCGTTTGCGATATTATTAAATACATTCAAGTCTATATTTTTTCTATTAAAAAGATGGATTTGAATTTTTCTTCCAATCTCTTCTTCAAAATCTGTCAATTCTCTTAATCCAATTATCTGATAATCTTGAATTTCATCAGTTTCTATAGCTATATCTATATCTGAATTCGAGATGTCATCTCCATTTCTAAAACTTCCGAATAAAATGATTGCTTTTGGATTTTTAAAATGCTCATTAAGAAATTCAACTAAACCGCTTAAATATACAAGATTAAGATTATGTATTATTTTACTTTTCATAAAATACCAATTTCTTTGATTCGCTTTTATTCTCCAGATATTCTTAAGAGAAATAATCTCTATAAATTCTATTTCTTTTAGCTTTTCTAATATCCTGCCGATATTTGATTTCTTTACTTTGGCTTCTTTTGCCAAATCAGATAAACTAAATTCTTTCTCTGGGGATTGAAATAAAACTCTCAAAACTTTTTGTTTAGCAGTTTCTAAGTCCAACAATTGTTCTTTTTTGGAACTGAATGGTTTCTTCATATAACAATTGTTATAAAAGGGAACTATATAAACTTTTCGTTTTTGGGCTTCGCCAAACATTGCACTAAAATCCATTCCTTCCAAGCATTCAGGAGAGACTAACACGGTTAATTGCAATTGCTCGCCAGCCCCAACGATACATTTTTATAATTCCTTAATCTAATTCAATTTATGAAAGAGCTACAAGAGAAAATAAAGAAATTTTGTAAAGAACATAATTTAGAATCGCCAGCAGAACATAGAGTTTTGGATACTATGTCTGAGCTTGGTGAAGTTGCCAAAGAGATTCTCAAAATGAGTGATTATGGTAGAAAACCAATTAAATATGGCGAAGAATTAAAATCCGAACTTGGCGACTTGCTTTATTCTGTAATTACTATTGCGAATTCATTTGACATTGATCTAGAAGAAGCTCTAAATATGGTTCTTGAAAAGTATAAAAAAAGGTTAAGGGAAGGTTCTGCTGGCTCCGAAAGTGATTAATGGGCTGGCTCGCAACTTTGCCTTCGGTAATCTCGATAAATCGAGTGTAACTAACACAGATTATGTTCAATTCATAAAGTTCCAACTACCCTTAATAAAAAATAAATCACAAAAATTTAAATTAATTTACTAAGAAATTTTCTGTTTACTTGCTTTCAAGTTCAACTTTAACAGCTTTTGGGCCTTTATCGCCTTCTTCTACTTCAAAAACAACAGCATCATTTTCATGCAGTGCTGTTCCGGCTTTTAATCCAGTCTGGTGCACAAAGTATTCCTTTGCGTCTTCTCCAGCTATGAATCCAAATCCTTTCATCTCATTGAAGAATTTTACTTTTCCTTTCATTTTTTACTCCTTGTTATTTATTTAGGTGGGCATTTGTCCACTTATACTCTGAATTTCCTGCTGTTTTAAATGTTTGCATTTTCAACCAAAGAAATCGCGCTGTGCTTGCATGCAGCCACGCATGCTCCGCAGTTTATGCATTTTTTAATGTCATATTCAACTTTTGCCTTTCTGGCAAGTGCCTTGACAGGGCAGGCTTCAACACAACCAATGCAAGCCCCGCCGCATTTGCAGCTTGTGCATTTTCCCTCTCTCCAGCAGCATTTTCCATAATCTATTTTTATCATAATTCTTTACTTATTTGTGGATTTATAATTCTTTTCTTGAACAGCAATCTTTATAAAAATCCTTTCCCTCGCATATTAATCAAAAAGAGGGCAGAATGAATCTAAATCTTACAAAGAATGCAAAATCAGTCCTAAGCAGGTTTCTTGCCCGGGACAAAACAGGCAAAATAATAGAAACTCCTGAACAAATGTTTTCACGCATAGCAAAAGCAATTGCTAAAGAGGATAAAAAATACAATCAAAATGCAGACAAAAGCGAAAAAGAGTTTTTTGAAAGCATGCTCGCCCTTGAGTTTCTTCCAAATATTCCGACAATCTCAAACGCAGGCAAAACACTCGGGCAGTTGGCTGCATGCTTTGTTCTTCCGGTAGAAGACAGCCTTGACAAAATCTTTCAGGCAATCAAAGAAATGGCATTAATACAAAAAACAGGCGGAGGCACAGGATTTTCTTTCAGCAGGCTGAGGCCAGAGGGTTCAATTGTAGCAGAAACAGGCGGAATTGCATCAGGCCCTGTAAGCTTTATGGGTGTTTTTGACTGTGCAACAGGAGCAATAAAAGAAGGCGGCATAAGGCGAGGTGCAAACATGGGCATACTTAACATAGAGCATCCTGATATTGAGAAGTTTATTACTTGCAAAGACCGAGGAGGCTTTCCAAACTTCAATATTTCTGTCGGACTTACAGACAAATTTATGAAATCAGTAGAAGAGAATAAGCTTTTCAGCCTTGAATTTAAAGGCAAATCATATAAGACAATGCCTGCAAAAAAGATTTTTGACATGATTTGCAAGCACGCTTGGCTTACAGGCGACCCCGGAGTTCTTTTCCTTGATACAATCAATAAAACAAACCCAACTCCGGAGCTTGGCAGGATAGAAGCAACAAATCCTTGTGGAGAGTTTGCTGGTTTGCCATACGAGTCCTGTGTTCTTGGAAGCATTAATCTTGAAAAGTTTGTTGAAGGCAGAAAGATGAATTATGAAAAGCTTGAAAAAACAATCAAAATAGGGGTGCATTTTCTCGATAACTGCATTGACGCAAGCTCTTACCCTATTCCTGAAATTGAAAAAGTTGTCAAAGGAAACAGGAAAATTGGCTTGGGCATCATGGGTTTTGCTAACCTTCTTATAAAGCTTGGAATTCCTTACAATTCACAGGAAGCAATAAAAAAAGCAGGGGAGATAATGTCTTTTGTTCAGGAAAAAGCATGGCAGGCTTCTCATGAACTGGCTGATACAAGAGAAGCTTTTCCAAACTTTGAAAAAAGCATTTTCAAACACAAAAGGCTTGTAAGAAACGCGACTTGCACAACTATTGCTCCAACAGGCACAATTGCTATAATTGCTGACACCTCTCCGGGAATAGAGCCTTTATTTGGGGTTGCTTTCAAAAGATTTACTTATTTTGAAACATTGACAGAATTAAATCCTTTGTTCAAAGAGACTATCAAAAAATACAGGCTTTCAAAAAAAGAGCTTGGCACAATTTACGAAACAGGAAGCGTAAAGCATACAAAGCTTCCTGATGAGATAAAAAAGCTTTTTGTAACTTCTCATGAAATTTCTCCAGAATGGCATGTAAAAATTCAGGCAGCATTCCAAAAATATACAGACAACGCAGTAAGCAAAACAGTTAACTTGCCAGAGAAAGCAAAAGTTGAAGAAGTCAAAAAAACTTTTATGCTTGCTTACGCTCTTGGGTGCAAGGGCTTGACAATTTACAGGCATAAAAGCAAGCCCACACAAGTCCTGACTTTCTGTAAAAGCTGTGAAAGAAAAACAAAAAAATGAGCCAGAAACAAGTAATTATCTATTATGGAAAAGGCGAAGGCGATACATCTGCAGCATTAGGCCATGCAATCCGCGCCTCAAGCTATGGCAAAGTCGCAATCATTTTCTTTATGAAAGGCCGCGAGACAGGCGAAATAAAAGCATTAAAACAACTGAAAAACATAGAAATTTATCTTGCAGGCCCAAAAGAATTTCTTGTAAAATCCACCCATCAAAAACATAAAGAAGCTGCCAGCAAAGCCCTAAAGTTAGCAATGAAATTAATGATAAAAGACTATAAATTAATTGTTTTAGATGAAATCCTTTATGCATTAAATTATGGCTTAATCAAAGAAAGCGAAGTTCTTGGCTTAATCAAGAATTCAAAATCTTCTTTGCTTTTGACAGGCATAAAAGCAAGCCCAAAAATTTTAAGCCTTGCCACAATTTCCACAGAATTCAGGAAAATCAGGCATCATTATGAAAAAGACAAGCAGACAATCAAGGGCATTGATTACTAATTTAGCTCTTTGTGTCAAGTAAGCCTTAAATCTTTATACTTTATACTATACTCGCTCGCCTTCGGCTCGCTCGCTTCATGCCTACTCAGTTTCTTAGCTAATTTATGTCAAGGAACTTGACAGAAAACCTTGCCTTAAAAGGCAAGGTCGTTCCTTGAGCATCCAAAACCAAGAAAATCCTTATGAGTTTGGATTTTCTGGTCCAGAAAAACTCTAAAAGTTTTTCTTGGAGTCCCAAACAAACCTCAGCTTTTAAGCCGAGGTACACACAAGGACTTTTTGATATTATTAATGCTGAATTGTTATGGTAAATGCGAAGCAGAAATCAGATAGATATGTTGGGTTGCATGCTTTACTTAATCCTAAAAAAAATCTACAACATTTATGTTGTAGTTGTGATTGTTTGCGTAGATTTTTTTGGGAATCTCAAAACCCCTCACAAACCACACCTTTTAAGGTGCGGTAAACTCAAAAGGTTTTGTGATCTTTTGCCATAAATTTAAAAACTCCTGCTTATTTATAGATTATGGATTGCAAATCACATTGCAGGCATACAAGAGAAGTTCTTGGCTCTGAATTCAGGGATATTCACAAATGGCTTGATGAGTTCTTTTCTGTTGTAGCTTTTGGCTGGTGGGGCTTTAATGCAAGCCCTTTTGAGCATAGAAAAAGAAGGCACCATAGGGAAGGAATTGAAGAGGCTGTAAAATGCTTCAGAGGAAAATACACTGAAGACGAAATAAGGAAAGCCTGCGAAGTCCATATAAGAGACGACTACCAAGGATACTTGCCTTCAATGTCTGACTTCAATAATCCGGAATTTCTTGCAAAATACTGCCATTAATCTTCATATCTTTTCATAACCAAAACAGCGTTGTGCCCTCCAAAGGCGAACGAGCTTTTTACTGCAACTCTTATGTCCGCTTCTACTGCCTTGCCAACTACATGCCTGACTCCTTCACATGCAGGGTCAAGATTTTCTAAGTTAGCAGTCGGATGAATTCTTCCATGCCTGACAGACATTGCAGTTACTGCAGCTTCAATTGCGCCTGCTGCCCCTAAACCATGCCCTAACATCGACTTTGTACTGTTAACATAAATGCCTTTGGCATGCTCTCCAAAAAATTCTCTGTACAATCTTACTTCAAGAGGGTCATTAATAGGGGTGCTTGTTCCGTGAGCATTAACATAGTCTACGTCTTTAGGCCCTAACCCCGGCGGAAAAGCTTTTTCTAACGCAAGCCTCATTGTTTCAAGAGTCGGCTCTACAAGGCTTTTTCCTTTGTCTGTTGATGCTCCGTACCCGATTATTTCTGCATAAGCGTTCTTGCCGTTTCTTTCCTTAAAGTGCCTTTCTGATTCAAGAACCAAAACTCCTGCGCCCTCGCTTAAAACAAACCCGTCCCTGTCCTTGTCAAACGGCCTGCTCGCCTTGTCTGGCTCTTGAACTCTTTTTGAAAGCGTTCCAATCTTGCATGTAGTCCCAAAGCCTATCAATCCTGCTCGAGTCGAAACAGCGTCTGCTCCTGCGCAAATTACAACATCACACCTACCTATTTGAATATGCTCAAATCCTGTGCCTATGGCACTTGTCCCAGAAGCGCACGCAGTTGCAATAGGAAGACACTCTCCATCGCATTCAAACTCTCTCGCAATCCAATTGCCTATATTTCCGAGTATTGCTGTAGGAATAAAAAAATAAGACGGAGTTTCTCCCTTGTCTATTGCCACTATATTCTCTTCAAGAACCTCTGCCCCTCCTATCCCAGAACCCACCATCACCTCAACATTTTTTTCTCTTCTTATATCAAACCCCGCATCCCGGACAGCATACAATCCTGCAATCAAAGCAAGCTGCGCAGCCCTGCAAGACTTGTTTTTAATGTCATGCTTTTTCGCCTTTCCCTCTCCATGCTCAAACTTCTCATAGTGCTCAAAAAAATTGTCTAATGTCAAAGGCACTTTTCCAGTAATATATTGTCTTTGCCCGTTTTTAGTATCAAAAGAAACAACCTGCATGCTTGTCCTGCCCTGGCATAAAGCATCAAAAACTTCTTTTGTTCCAATTCCGATAGGTGTAGCTAGCCCGATTCCCGTAATCAAAACTTTGTTTGCCATTTTGATGTTTATATTCTTGATTAAAAAGAGTTTTTAAGCATTCTTATACAGAAAAATATACTGTCTTGGCGATATTCTCAAAGAATTAACCTCTTACCAAAATTATCCCAAAAACAATCCATAATACAATCAAAATTATAAGAGGAATTATTATAATCCACTTGTTGAATCCTTTTTCAGGAGCTTTTTTCACTTCCACTTGTGATGCTTGAGCAACAGCCATTGCCTCGTCCACATCGCTTTCTCCTACTCCAGATTCGATAAGCTTTTGTTTTATCTGATCAGCCGGATATCCCTGAGATAAAGCTGAATTAATATAATCGACAATTTTTGAATCTGCCATTTTCCCTCTTTTTATAAATTCTTTAATACTCCTGGCTTTTAAAACTTTTCGTTTCTCCCCCTCGATTATTCTATCAGCAGCTTTGCAACTATCATTATAAAAATTCCAAGCAGGAAAAATATTAATGAACTTAACTGCAGTCTTTCTTTATGCAGTTCAGGTATCAAGTCGCTTGCTGCAATATAAATAAATCCGCCGGCTGCAATCGGCAAAAAATACAAAGTAAGACTGTAAACCGAACTGGCAAAATAGCCTATTACCCCTCCAAGAACGCATGACAACTGCGAAATAAAATTATAGAATATTGCCTTTTTTCTTTTTAAGCCGCCATATACAAGCACTCCAAAATCGCCGACTTCCTGCGGCACTTCGTGGCTGATAATCAGCAGAGTTGTAACAATGCCGAAAGGCAAACTAACTAAAAAGCTTGCAGCTATAACAACTCCGTCTATAAAATTATGCAAGCCATCCCCAAACAGTACAAGGTCAACAAATGCTTTTCTGTTTCTCAGCTTGCATTTTCCGTCTGTTTCTTTGCAATGATGCCAGTGCAACAAGCTTTCTATAAAGAAAAATATCACAAATCCTGCAACAAGCAGGCCCGCAGAAAGAAAATAGCTCAAGCCTTTCAAAGCTTCAGGAAACAAATGGAAAAATGAGCCGCCAAGTAATGTTCCGGTCGCTAGCCCTACGAGATATTTTACAGCCTTGTTCAGAATTTTTTCATTGATTAAAAGGCCGAGTATTCCAATTAAAGCAATCAGGCTATTAATAAAAGTTGCAAGAATTATATAAATAAGCTCTTTCATTTCACAAGTTAGAGTCGAGCCATTCTTTTATTGTGCTTTCTGGCTGGTTTCCTGTAAACTCGTTTGTTATCTCCCCATTTTTGAACATCTTGACAGACGGAATGCTCATAACTTCAAATTTCTCGGCAAGCTGGGGATTTTCGTCTACGTTTATCTTTGCAAGAATAAATTTCCCTTTGTATTCTTCAGCAAGTTTTCCAAGCAAAGGGCCAAGCATAACGCACGGCATGCACCATTCTGCCCAAAAGTCAACAACTACTGGAATTTTTTCACTCTGCTTAATGACTTTTTCATTAAAATTCTTTTCAGTTATTTCTATTTCTGTCTCTTTTTTCTTCATGTTAAAAACCTATGAGCCAAAGCCCAGGGCGCGTTTGGGTTTTTGAACACCTTGAAAATTAATTTTCTCAGTGTTAATAGAACCTTGATGATTACTTAGCGCTGTTTATTTCTCCAATTGCCTTTGCGATTTCTTGCAGCTTTGCTTTCAAGTCTGCTGCTGCATCGTCTTCTATCTTCTTGCCTTCGCCTTCTTCCTCTTCTGTGTTATACACCTGCACAAGGTTGATTAAATCTCGGATTTTGTTTTCCACCGCTTTTATTTTGCTTATATCTGCCATAACTTTACAAGATAAATGCTGTTTTTAAAGTTTTTTCCTTACCTGTTCTGCCAACTTTTTCATCTCTTCTTCCCAATCTATTAAGCCAAACGAGAATTTGTTGTATTCCTCAGTGCCATAAACACAAATTCCTTCTTCGTGCCAAAGCCCAAATTCAGAAATGCCGGAATCAAGAGCCATCTTGCTGCATATTGTGCAATAGGGCCTGCCAGCAAACATTTTCTCATTATTTGCATTAAGCCTGATAAAATACAGCCTTGCATCATAAATTTTTTCTGGCCAGTTCCTGAAAACGTCCATAATTGCCCTTTGTTCGGCATGCAAACAACAATGCCTGTCAGATTCAAAATCTTTTGGAATGCAATCTTTAATGCAGCTTGTTATTTTCCCGCCTCGGGGCGGGGAGTTATAGCCTCTACCAATAATTCTCCTGTTCTTTACAACCACACTGCCGCAATGTGACTTAAAACAAGGCGAGTTTACCGCCATTTTTGCAGCCTCCTCCATATAATATCTTGCCTCTTTCTCCTCCTCTCCGCTTAAAATTCTCATGGAAACAGAAAAAAATATTGGTTTATAATGATTTATATTATAAATGCTATATAATCAATTCTCCCTCTCCAATACCATAAATCCCTGCAGCATTTCCTTCATCAGTATCAAGATGCACTGCCATTCTATATTTTGGATTTATTCTCACCACAACATTTTCAAATACTACTGCCCTCTCCCCATGAATTCTTACTTTGATTAATTGCCCTTCTTTCAAGTCAAGTTCCTTGGCCTCTTTGTCAGAAATATGCAAGTGCCTGTGCTTTGTTATAATACACATATTGATTCTTGCTTTCGGCCCTATAACCGTAATCACGCCGCACTGCTCATCGCCATGAACTTTCAAAAGAGTTTCCATCCCCAAAAAACGGGCGTCTGTCCTTGATATTTCAACATAACTCCTTGTTCTTGTCGGGCCAATAACCCTGACGTTTTCAAATTTCTTCCCCTTGTTTTCAATCGTAACTGTTTCTGCAGCAGCAAAATCAGACAACTGCGACAGCTCTTTAAGCTTCTTAAGTTCATATTCTTTGCCGAAAAGCCTGTCAATCTCTTCCTGAGAAAGATGCAAATGCCTTGCACTAACTTCAATCATAACTTTTATTCCTTCTTTCTTCCCTTCTCGTCCTGTTTTCTTTGCCTCTTTTTTCATGCTGTTTAAAGCAAAAATGTTTTTATAAATCTTGCTTATGAAAATATTTACTTAGCTTTCTGGCATCAAATTCAAGATATCCAAAGGCATTAACACAAATTATCAAGTAAGAATCAATCATTGTTAAAGGATTAAACAAGCAATGAAAAGCCGGAAAATGTATTTGTTGCTCTTGCGAATGAATAACCTCGCATGCATTAAGTTATTTTCTATTAATTCTTCATTTGTTATAGCCACAGAAAGCTAAGCTACTTCGATTGCGGAAATCACAAAGAAACATTTATAAATAGTACGTACTAAGTATGTATATGAAGTTTATACACCAAGTTTCAAAAGGCTCAAGGTATAACCAGATTTATATCCCAAAGGACGCAGAAGGCATTTTTGAAGTCGGAGATACAGTTGAAGTAAGGCTTTTAAGAAAAAAGTTAGAATTATTCTGCTCCAAAAGCCCTTTACAATTGCCAGAATTCAAGAAAAGCCTGATTAAGCAGATATTCTCGTCTTTAAGCAATTTTCATGAAATAAGCCAGGTTTTTATAGTCGGCTCTTTTTTAACTGAAAAGGCAGATTATAATGATATTGACTTGCTTGTCATAAGCAAACAAAAATCTGAACTATTGGAAAAAAAAGTATTTAGTTATTTAACTGAAAAATTTCAGCTTAAATTTCATATTCTCCCTGTTTCACAAGAGAGCTTTATAAATTTGCAGAAAATCTGCCCTCTTACTCGAAGCATGCTTTATTACTTTGTTTCAAATAAAAAATTCCACCCCGAGCAGGAAATAATAATAGACAAAAAGCATATCGAATTTCTTTTAATGATGCCAGAAGATTTGCTTAAAATAAATGCAAACAGCAGAACTTTCTATGATAATATCCGAAGATTGATTGCAATCCGCAGATTTTTAGAAAAGAAAGATTTGGATTCTGCTAAAATAAACCAAGAATTAAAAGAATTGCTTGGCGAAGCCCTGTATTCAAGGCTAAAAAATAACGAAGCAATCAATAATGACATGCTTAAAAAATTGCGAGGCATTATCAAGAAAAAAATAATAGAGCTCAGAAAGAAAATATGAGCAAAACAAAAACTCTCCATGAGCTGGCTAACCTATTGGCAATTGCATTAAAGCATAAAATTGGAAGCATTGTCAATCAAAACGAGATTTATGCGCAAAAATATGCCCGAGATTATGAAATACTTTTAAAGGAAGCAGAAAAAATTGCAGAGCAATATAACTGGAGTTCAGAAGATAAATCTATGATAAAGCAAGAAACTCGCAAAAAACTTCAGCAGGAATTAGAGAAAAAAGATTTTCTTGATAATAAAAAATTTGAAATAATGGACGAAGAGATGGATAATGCCTTGAAAATACTTGGCTTGAATTAAGTTTATAGTATTGCCAAAATCCTGCAAAGATTTCTGGTAGCAGCATCTGCATTCTGAATTGCATTTTTCAGTCCGGAGTAGGTGATAATGCATAAAATCTTTTCTTCTGAAACCTTTAAAAATCCTCTTGCAGTTAGGTTAAAAAGAGGAAAATGAAAAAGATTTGTTTAATTCTCCCATTCCTGCTTTTGATTTGTTTAGCAAGTGCCCAGACAACAGTCCATTATTTCTACGGGGATGGCTGCTCACATTGTGCGAATGTCGAAGATTCCAGAGTTCTTGAGGATGTTGAACTATCCAATGTTTCAGTTACCAGATACGAGATTTACCATAATCAGATTAATGCTACAATATTCAATAACTTTGCAGATAATCTGGGCTTGTCAAAATACGAACGAGGAATCCCCCTGGGGGTCATACAATGCAACGGAAACTTCTCTTACTTGCTTGGGGACAGCCAAATAATAAATAACCTTGAAGAAGCTGTCGATAAATGTGAAGGCACAGGGTTTGTTGAAAACGGCATCTCTCCTGTTAATCCTTCGCAGCAGAAGATAACTTTATGGAGTATAATAATCGGTGCTTTGATAGACAGCATTAATCCTTGCGCATTTGCTGTCCTGATTTTTCTGCTTGTTACCTTAAGATCAATAGGCTCAAAGAAAAGAATGCTTAAAGCCGCCCTACTTTATATTGCTGCAGTTTATATTACATACTTTCTTGCAGGAATAGGAATATTCAGGGCAATCCAGTCCTTGACAAGAGTTACAAGGCTTGTTTATTTTGCATCAGGAGTAATTGTCATTATCGCAGGCCTGCTTGAAATAAAGGATTATTTTTGGTATGGCAAAGGCCTTACGCTTCAAATCTCCCCAAAATTTAAGCCAATTATAGAAAGCGTTGCAAGCAAAGGAACTCTGCCTGCTGTCATTCTTCTTGGCTTTTTGGTAAGCTTGTTTGAACTGCCATGCACAGGCGGAATTTACCTTGCTATATTAACAATGATGTCAATAAGCAAAAGCTTTGCAATCTCTTACCTGCTTCTTTATAATCTTATCTTTATCCTTCCGCTGATTGTCATATTATTAATAGTTTACAAAGGCACTTCTCCGCAAACCATTGAAAAATGGAGATTAAAAGAAAGAAAATGGATGAAGCTTGCCGCAGGCATTGTCCTTGTTGCCCTCGGGCTTTATATCCTCCTGTTCTGACCCGTAGTCAGCATATCTGTTACTCTTGTTAAATAACAACAAAAGAAAGATTTATAAACCTCATTTTGATATATTAAATATGGCAAAATTAATAATTGATGTAACTCAAGGAAGTTTAGTATCTGCTTATGTAAAAGCACCCTTTGGTGAAGCAAAAGAAGCCCTAGAATCAAATGGATATAGGATTATTTCTTCAGAAGAAATGGCAAGATTAAGAGTTCAGGAAGGCAAAAATGCCAGCATATCTGCAAACGGAAACTGGACAAGAGAAGGTTTTATCTATGTTCCTAAAGCAAAAAAAGTTTGCTTCGCAAGACACTCTCCAATATTGGACAATGTTGCAGAAGCAGTAAACTGCCATAAAAATGAGAGAGAAGACTTTTTAACTGACGAACAAGTTGAAAAAGCTCTTGCAGAAAGTGTTGAGATTCCTTTTAATCAAAAGCCAGTTCCAACAAACAGGTTTGCAGATGAAGAAATAACCAGATTTGTGTTTAAAGAATTTGCAAGAGAATATGAAGAATTTTTAAGAGAAGCAGGAGTTTCAAAAATGCCTGTTTGTTTAGTAGATGAAGATTATGTTCAAAAACAAATTAGGCCTTTTGCAAGACAATCTTGGCTTGGGATTGTTGACCTCCGGTCTGTGCTTGACGGCGGCTGCGACGGCCTTGGCTATAGTGGTAGTCCTTGTGGTTTTTCACACTCAATTAGTGGAGAGCCGATTCCCATCGGCCTTGGCCATAGTGGCAGGCTTCGTGGGGTAAAAGATAGTGCCGAAGGCACTACGCAAAAAAGCTCTCAAGAAAGCTATACTCCTAAACAGATTTCAGCTGCATTAAAAAGAACAAAACTTCAGGGAATTGAAAGCATTTTGCTTGATGCTTTAAAAGAATAGTTTATTAATAATTTTTCTTCTTAATTTTGTCCTGGCAATGCTTTACTGCATAAACAGGGCTACACGCCAATTAATAGCGCTCTTCTTTAACAGCCATAAAATTCAACTGCAACATTAAGTAAATATTTGTTGAAATATGAAGCAGTGGTGATTTACTTTTGATTGATTGGCTACAATCTTTATGAAAAAATCCATAATCCTTACCCTTATATTTTTTTAATATCAACCTTTAAATATCTAAAAAATAGTTCATAGACATGGGATTATTATCATGGCTTGGCGGGAAGAACAATTTGTATTATCCAGGATGCCTGACAAAATTCGCGCTTGCAGAAAAGCTTGAAAACTACAAGGAAATCCTAAATATTCTTGGAATGGATTTTATCATGCTAAAAGAGGAGAAATGCTGCGGCTCGCCTATACTTAATGCAGGATATGAAAAAGATGCAAGAGAGCTTGCATCAAGTAACTTTGAATTTTTTAAGAAAAAAAGCATAGGAAAAATAATAACAAGCTGCCCTGCCTGTTTCAAGACATTCAGCCAGGAATACAAAAAGCTTTTGCCAGACTGGAATATTCCTGCAGAGCATATAACAATAACAATTTTTAATTCTTTAAAGAAAAATCCGAGGCTTGTTAAAAATCCTGCAAATGAAAAAATAATCTACCACGACCCATGCCACCTTGGAAGATACTCTAATATTTACAGCGAGCCCCGTGAATCCCTGAAGTTCTGTGGCTATGAAGTTGTTGAACTGCCTCTAAACAAGGAAAATTCTATCTGTTGCGGCGGAGGTGGTGGCTTGAAAGCAAATAATCCAGAACTTGCAAACAAAGTTGCAAAAAAAATTCTTGAGTATGCAAAAGCCTCAGGAGTTGGCAAAATTGTCTCAACCTGCCCTATGTGCTTCTCGCAATTCAAAGAAAACTTCCAAGGAATTGAAGTCCTGGAATTTTCAGATGCTATATTAAATGCCATAAGGAAAAAATGAAGAAAACAAAATCCCAGCAGGAGCTTGAAAAAGTTGTGTATAAAAGCGATGCTTCCCAGATTCAGGGCGAGGTAGCAGAGGTGATTTTCCCCAAAACTGCTGAAGAAATTATTGAAATTGTAAAAACAAAGCAGAACATAGTGCCAAGAGGCGGAGGCACAGGGCTTGCGGGAGGCTGTGTCCCTTTGAATTCTGCTATTCTTGATATGAGCAAAATGGACAAGATTTTAAGCGTAGACAAGGAAAACAAAGTTGCAGAAGTAGAAGCAGGGGTGATACTTGAAAATCTTAATCTTGCATTAAAACCTCTTGGTCTCGAGTTCCCGGTAAACCCTTCAAGTTACAAGTCATGCACAATTGGAGGAATGATTGCATGCAATGCAGTAGGCACACGGGCTGCAAAATATGGAAGAACAAGCGATTGGATTAAAGAAATAGAAATGGTTAATGGCAAAGGCGAGATTCTTAAGATGGGCAAAATTGATTTCTCAGACGTCGCTGGACTCGAAGGTTTGACAGGCATTATTGTAAAAGCAAAACTTGGGCTTGCAGAAATAAAAAATAGGACAGCAGGCTTGATAAAAATAAATGATATAGAAAAAATCCCGGAAATTGTAAGAAGGCTTAAGCTAAACTCGGAAGTATGCGGAATAGAAATTCTTGATAAACTCACTTCAAAAATTCTTGGACTTGAGGAAACTAATCATGTTTTAATTGAATACGAGTCAGACGCAGGCAATTTTAAAGGCAAAGACTATCAGAAAATCATTGATCTAAGGAACGACGCCTACCCCAAGCTTGCATCAGAGGGCTTCACGCGTATAGAAGACCCAAAATCTCAAGTTTTTAAGCTTCCGCAGCTTATAAGATATCTTGAAGAAAACAAAATCCCTTTCTTTGGCCATGTCGCAGAAGGCATACTTCATCCTTGTTTCAAGCCAAACCAAGAAAAAGAAATCGAAAGCATGTTAAATTTTGTCAAAAAACTGCACGGCTCTGTTTCAGGGGAGCACGGCATCGGCTTGTCAAAGAAAAAATTCCTCGAGTCAGGGGATAAGAGAATAATCCAAAACATCAAGAAAAGGCACGACCCCGAAAATAAACTAAATCCAAATAAGGTTATTGACCTCGCAGAAAAAAACAGCTAAAATGAACATAGAAACAGAAAACATTATTGAAGAAATTAATGAAATCGTAGAAAAATGCATAAACTGCGGAATGTGCAAAGGCAGATGCCCTGTTTTCCATGCCCTGAGGGAAGAAGTCAACTCTCCGAGAGGCCGCACAAACATCCTGAAAGAAAAACTTTTTGATAACATTATTTACAACTGCTCTTTATGCAAATCCTGTGAGATTAACTGCCCGCTTGAACTAAAGTTGCCAGATGCATTTAGAAAAGCAAGGCAAATTCAAGCAAGCAGAGGAAAAGAGCCGAAAGGCAACCGCGAAATGTTGGATAACGTCAAAAAATATGGCAATCCTTTCGGCAAAGTTGAAACAGGCAAGATAAAAAAGCTGTATTGTTGTTAGATTATTTTTTGCCTTTTGTAATCTCTTCTATGTCCGAATAAGTCATCATCCCTGTTCCCTTTAATACTATAAGGGAATATAGGGGGCTAAAGCTCTTTTCATAACTCTCTAAATTTTTGAAAAGTCTTATAGAACTTTCTTTGCTTGCTTTTTTGTTAGCAAACATGGACACTAGCGCGAGTCTTTTTTTCAGAGGGGGATGTGTACCAAAGATGCCACTTCTTTTTTCTATTGCCTTTGCGGCTATTGCTTCATATGCTTTATCCCTGACTTTGCTTCCAATGATTTGGTATATGTTTTTGAAAAAGACTCTTTTCTCTTGGTATACTCTTATTATCAGGTTAGTACTTACATACTCGAAAAAGGTATTGTACCCTACATATTTCTTCAACGCAGTGTTAAATATATTCGCTCCGACTATTTGTGCGGCATAAATATCCGCAAAATATTCTCTTTGCCTTAAATAAAATAGAGAAATGAACGAGAATATAGCGTTCATAATAAGTAAAGCCATGCCTATAAAAAAAGCAATTATATGAATTCTTGAAAACAATCTTATGGTCTTTCCCATCGAATCTAAACTTCTCGAAAAAAGATATACAAGGCCACCGAAGAAAGTATCTTTCCCGTAGAAATGCCCAAATTCGTGTGCTATTATTGCTTTCAACTCATCTTCTTTTAATTGTCTAAGGGGAATTACTCCCAGGATTAATTTTTTTCTTATTATCCCGGTTACAGCAATCGTAGAGTCTGGAACCATAACAACTGATTCAGGCATTTTTATCCCAAATTCTTTTGTTAATTCTTCCAAGAATTTGAACAATTTTGGCTCTTTATCCCCGGTTAATTCAATTTCCAACTCTTTACTCTTACTTATAGAATATATGTGAATCCCTACAAAAATTGCAAGAATTAGTATGAAATAATTTAATACCTCAAACTGTCCTGCAATACCAAAAATAAAACATACCAGGGCGTATGTTAAGATAAGCGTAACAGAGTCATATGCCTGATTATAAAAAGGTATTTTGAATTTTGGTTCTATTCTCATAAAAACACTTTGGAAAGAATTCAATAAATACGCGCTCAATATTACAGACCCTATTGTCAAGAAAACCCCCAGCATAAGAAATGCCGGAATCTGAGAATATGTCGCTGAAATAAAAAATCTCATGAGATAAAATAACAAAACCAAAGAAATTAATTGAAATAACACTATCTCTTTAGAAGAAACTCTTTTTCTTGTAATAATTCCCGATAAAAATGAAACCGCCAAAATACTTGCCAAATAGAACGGAAGGATTCTATAAGGATGTGATAAAAAATATCGCAACCCAAAAATATCGCACACAAAAAACAATAAAATAAAAAACAAGCCAAATAATACAAGAGTTGCAATATTATAATTTTTATTCATTTAAACTCATTCACTTTTTGCCCTTTTGATGTGCCTTTCAATACTTTCATAATCCTCTTTAGAGAGAGCTTTTATTAGATGTTCTTTTTTCATTTCAACCAAAGCCTTTATAAAATTCTCGTAATTAAACCTCCCAATCAATTCTTTTTCTATCACCAGTTTTATTGGCATTCCTTTTTTTCTTTCTATCAATACTAAATTGTGATATTCTCTTTTATAGCCTACATGAACATCAGTCCTTCCGACCTGGGCTATTATTCTTTGTATATTATTCCAAGGAGTAAACTCATTTAGGAGATATATTCCTTTGTTTGTGACCTTGACCTTATACACAGGTTCTTTAATTTGATAGGCTTTTATAACATCTCTAACGGATAACGCTATCTCAAAAATATAAAGCGGCGGCATAACAAAGTATAATATCCATAAAAGCGTTTTACCCGCTCCGAACAACCACGCCGCTATTATGAATATAAGCAATCCTACAATATAAAGCCCAATAGGCAAAAAAATGATCATTGACACTAATTTTTTGATGGCTAAAAATCTATTTTCGCCATAGGAATAAAGAATTTTCTCTTCTTTCATAAAAAAAGCAAGGTTCTTTGTTTTAAAAATATTTCTAAATAGAAATTTAACTGGAAAAATTAAAGGAAAAAGATACATCAAATTTTTCCTTTTTTATCATTTTGAAGTCATAGCTAAAAATAATCAGCCTAAGATAAACCTTTAAATTTATATTACCTATAAGATTTATGAAACAACCCCAAAAGTTGATAGAACTTGAACCAGAAGGCAAAATAATTTTTGTAGGCGATACTCACGGCGACTTGGAAGCAAGCCAGAAAATTATCAAAAAATACCGGAAGCCAAACTGCAGGATAGTTTTCCTTGGAGACTATGTTGACAGGGGCAAGAAAAGCAAAGAAAACATAAATTATTTGCTTAACTTAAAAAAGAAATATCCTGCCCAAATTTTTCTCTTGCTCGGAAACCACGAAGCTTATAATGTCCAGAGATGTTATCCGGCAGAATTTTGGGAAAGCCTGTCCGATGAAGAAAAAAAGAAGTATGGCGAGATATTCAAAGAATTTCCTCTTGTTGTTTCTGTCAACGGCATTCTTGCCTTGCACGGAGTTCCGCCAGAACTCAAAAAAATAGAGGATATAAACGGCATAAATGAAAAAGATAAAAACTGGCATACAATAATGTGGGGCGATTTTATAGACCAGTCCGGTTACAAGTTAGGAAACCATTTTATGACAGGCAGGCCAGAATTTGGAAAAGATTACTTTCAAGCGGTTATGAAAAACTTCAAAAAAGAGGTTCTGATAAGAAGCCACCAGCCCTACAGGCCCGAAATTATGTTCAATAGAAAATGTCTTACAATATTTACTTCATCTGCTTATCCAAGAAAAAGAGTCATTGCGGTTGCAGATTTCACAAAAAAACCCCGGATAGAAAGCACAGACGACCTGATAATTGAAGAGATTTAACGCCAAGAGTCGAACTTGAAAATCCTTTCGGCAAAATAGAAACAGGCAAGGTAAAAAAGCTGTATTGCTGCTGATTCTATCCAGAATTATTCTTACCTTGTCAAAACCTTTGCATCGTCCTCTGAAATTGCTAAGGGATATGCCTGCTGGCCTCTCCATATCTGGCTTCTTACAACCTGCGAAACCGGCACATTGCTTTCTATTTTTGGATATAATGGATCTTTCTTTTCGCAAGCCCCAATGTTATAATTTAAATCATTAAGCAGGGTAACATTTTCTAATGCCTGGTTTATTCCTCCAGTAACCTTCAGGGGCACAACTCTTATTGCCTCTCCATTTCTTATCACATAACATTCATTTGCCACAACAGTATAAGTTTTATCATCGGGGTCAGTATGCCCACCGCACGGAACAATCAGAATTTGTCCTTCTAAGTCAACATTCTCTGTTTTACCGTCCAAAACCGTGCAGCTCATTCTTGGCTGAGGAAATGTTTGGTCAAGATATTGTGAAGCTTGCCCAACAAATCTGCTTTTTTCAACGCCAAGGTATTTCATAAGCCCTTCAGGGTCGCAGTACTCGCTTCCGAGGAATTCCATTACTCTGCCGTCTTTTATATGCGTTCTGGCTTGCCTTCTTCTTCCATAAGCATCAATATAAGTAAACCCCTGGACTTTGAATCCTCCTATTTCTTGTTGGGGATTGTCCATTAGTACAATATTTTTGTTTCTTAATTCCTGGTTATGCTTGAATGTTGCAGACTCGCCAAACTCTAAGAATCTTATAGGCTCTTCAAAATGATGCCCAAAAATTTCATGCGCAGGAAAGCCATTAAGCATGACAATATCATAAAGCCCTGCTATTGGAATTCCTGCGTCTTCAAGGCTTCCAAACCCCAACTTTGACAGCATATGCAGTTCATGGAACGCCTCGCTGAAAGACCTTGCATTTTTGATTCTCTTGTCAGGTGTAGGGTCAGGCATGAACTTAATCAAGTCAATAAGCCTTCTGGCATCTTCTCGAGAAGCGCATACAACTCTTAAATTTCTTTCTAATTTCAAAGGGTCATAGCTATGAGAATAACCAATCTCAAAAAAGGGCAGTGACTGGATAGTTCTTCCGCCTCTTGAATTCACGATCACTTTTTGCTCAACAAAGAATTCTCGCCTAATCCTTGTATTTTTATGAGTTCTTGTAAATTCCTGGAATTCTTTATCATACATTTCTGTTTCTGGCGGAATTGTTTCTATAAACTCTGCCTCTCCAGCAGGCAGCTCAGCGCCTTTTAAAGAAAAATTAAACCTGTGTTTCTGCAAGTCCCTTGAAACAGCTACTTCAGGAAAATTATCATGCCTTAATTCATCTACGCTTGTCTGTGTATATACTTTATCAGCCATTCCTTCTTTATTTATTCCACTATGCCAAACCCTGCCGCCCGCATTTTTGCCGTTGACAAATGTTACACTCTCCTGGCTTACCCGAATATACCTTGAAACTACCCTGTCTTGGCCCTTGATTTCTTCTGCAAGCAAGTCTGCAATTCTCCTTAATTCCTGTGTGTCATGAAATATTTCATTACCCATAATCCTCAAAGAAATTTTTCCTATTTAAACCTTTCTGCTTGTCACTACTTTTAGGTAAATACTACACCATAAGCTTTTTTGTTTTTGCTTTCTATTTAATTCTGTAACCCCAGGTTTAAACCTGTCCGGTTTCGATGAATTTTTTCATTGCCTGTAATAGGATTATCTGGGGCGCAAAACCTTTCCTACTGCATGCTTTGACAAACTCATCATATATAACTTGGTCTACAACATAGTCAAGTTTTCTTTTTTTTGGTCCTGGTGCTGTTGCTGCCATCTCCCTTCAACGCCGCCCTGCTTTTTAAACCTTAAGAAATCTGTCAAAACCTGATAAAACTCTCTCGAATTATGACTTGGCTTGTTTCCATAATTTGTCAAACCCTACCCGATGGAAGCGTTTAATTCTTATTCAAATCCTTTCTAAATGAATTATTTATCCCGACTTTAATACAATTTTCTAAGAAAATGCAATCATTACATACAGCTTTTATCGTTCCTCTATTCACTTTATCTATTGATAAATTAAAAACCTCTCTTGCTTTACGGACCGAGTTCGATTTTAATTTTAAATACTTTGCAACTTTTTTATCTTGGGCTACCACCCATTTCCCTATTTCTTTAGATTGAATACATTCTTTTTTGTATAGATAAGGACATTTTTCACATAAGTCGTCTGGTTTTCCCACCAGAATCTTTATTTTGATGTCTGGATTCTTCCTTATCGTAGCACAAATTTTCTTCATGTTTGTTGCAAATTCTTCATTATATCCCCCGCGATAAAATCTCGGGATACAAGCTAAATGATGCGCCCTTATTTTTATTAGTTCTTGCATTTTCTGATTATTATAATCCAGTATTCCTTATTAATGTTCCCCACCCAAAATTAAAAAGGTTCAACGCCCACACCAGGAATTGAACCTGGATACCCTTGCGGGTCGCGAGTTGTGGTCTTTCCTTATTGTTATTTCTAGGGAAAGTTGAGGGTCAAGGAAACCGCTAGGTTGCCTTACCTTTCCAGTCGCGTGCGATACCATTACGCGATGTGGGCATAATGCATAATATCTTAAGAAATCTTAATTTTTAAAGCTAATTTGTCTCACTGTTTTATACAAATTCTTATAAATCAAATCCTCCAGAACATAAGCATGATAGTTGCAGATGTTGAGACAACCGGGCTTGACCCTCAGAAGCATTCAATAGTAAGTGTCGGAGCAATTGATTTTTCCAATCCAAGAAATCAATTTTATGAAGAATGCAGGATTTGGGAAGGCGCCGTGATTGATCCTAAAGCCCTTGAAATTAACGGCTTTAAAGAACATGAATTAAGGGACCCTTCAAGAAAATCTCTTGAAAAAGCAGTCAAAGAATTCTTTGCATGGCTTGAGTCAATCCATGACAGGACCCTTGCAGGAGAAAACCCGTTTTTCGACAATGCCTTCTTAGCAGCTTCTGCAGAAATGCTTGGAATAAAATCTAAACTTGGACATAGGATTGTGGACTTGCATTCCCTGTGCTACTCGCATCATTTAAAAAGAGGAATTCCCGTGCCTACTGCAAACGGCAGAACAGACATTAATTTGGACAAAATTCTCGCTTATGTTGGCTTGCCAAAAGAGCCAAAGCCTCATCGTGCAATCAACGGTGCAAGAATGGAAGCCGAAGCTTTTTCAAGGCTTATTTATGGCAAATGTCTGCTCGAAGAATTCAGGCAGTATGCAATCCTAGATTATCTTTGACTATGTCAGAAATGTGGTTAAAACCGCACCCTTTAGGGTGCTGCATTTCTGAGCCAAAGAAAACCTCAAAGGTTTTCTGGGCCCCAAAATTCAGAGAATTTTTAGGGCATCCAAAAGTCCCGAACAAACCTCAGCTTTTAAGCCGAGGTACACACAAGGACTTTTTGATATTAATATTTTCCTTCAGAACGTCAATGTGGTTAAAACCGCACCTTTTTGGGCACTGCATAGAATAAAAATTTTTCACTCGCTCGGTATTACTGCCTCTATATTTCTACTCCAAGAAATTTACTTAACCTAGTCTATCTCTTTAAAATATTGCTCTATCTCAAAATTTTCAATCATATCATCAATTGTAGCTTTAACAACATCATCTGTTATCCTTTTTACTACAACCATGCAGGGCATCGCAAAATAAGCTCCAGAAGCGCATTCCCCTGTTCTTGCATTCTTTTCGAACATCTTAGTTAAGAATTTTAAAGTTACAAAACTTGTTGAATATTCTATTCCTCCCCTAGTCCTCAATCTTACTTCAACTTCATCGTCTTCAGGGTCAAAAGGGGTTATTTTCTCGATTTCAAATTTATAATCTCTAAATCTTTCTTTGTAGCCTCTTATTCTTTGACCACCCTCAGAAGCCTCTTCTATAGGCAAAGGGTGACTATTTCCGTTTACTAAAGTAGGTTGACCATTACTATGATTTATTCTATTTTTTCCCATGTTTTTTCAAAGCTTAATAACTATATTTATTTTTCTATTTAAGCATGTTTTCTGGTTATATAAACCTTTCTTTTTAACCACTTTTTAGTTACATAGATATAAAAAAGAGTTTATAACAACGTAGAAAGCTGCCTCATATAGTAATATACTTGCTCTCTATTTCTTTGATTATACTCTCTTGCTTCTTGGTCATGCAAACTATCTATAAAATCTAATGCTTCTTGAACATCTTGATATCTGGATTCTCCTGCAGAAGGAATTCCAGCACCTTCAATTGTTTCTTTTAATTTTAACCCTTTTTCATAAAATACATCTATTGTTACCCGCCCCTCAAATAAACCCTTAAACCATGCATGAAGAGGCTTTATTAAATGTGCAAAATCCCATGGCACTTTCACATGAGGTTTTCTTTGGGTAACACCATTAGAATCTGCATCTTGAAGAGTTTTATCTACTAAAGACTCTGCAGAAGTTCTGTGATTAATGCCTGATATTGTGCTTTTTCCCATGTTTTTTCAAAGCTTAATAACTATATTTATTTTTCTATTTAAGCATGTTGTTACATAAAACAAGAGATTTTCACTCGCTCGGTATTACTGCCTCTATATTTTTCTCCAGCTCAGAAGCCAATGCATTAAATCTCTCTACTTCTTCAGAAGTTCCATTTTCTCCGCACTGCTCTATAAGAAGAACAACCTGCCTGTAAGCTTCAAAAGTATTAGTTTTGCCTTCTTCATATTCTCTTTTTAATTCATCAAGCTTTGCCAAATATTTATTAGCCATTTTAATTTTTGTCTTAAGAATCAGTCCTTCTTTGCATTTCTCCGGGAGTTCCTGGCTCTGCTTTTGAAAAGCCCATTTGTTCATATCTTGCTCTTTCTTTTGAATTTACAATAACCTGAATATGCTTAACTCCGCATTTTCTGGCATCGTCTTGGGCCTGCGTCAGCATTGCATTTAAAATCCCAGTTTCATCAAAGTAAGGAGCTATTTTATAATCTCTAACTTCTGCAACTTCGGTATTTGGCCATACACTGTAAGCCATATAACCCACAACACATTCATCAGTGCTTGCAAAAACAATTTTGTTTTCGCTTAATCTTTCAAATCTTTCTGTAAGGCCTTCAACACTTTCTCCTGCAACCCCTTCTTCAAAAGGTGTATTTAAAAGGATAAATTCCCGTAAATCCCGCTGAGAGCCTTCAGAAAATCTTAGTGTTATTTTTCCTTCTGGTGAACTTTTAATTGGCATTTCTAATCCTTCATCTCTATCTTGATATTAATATTTCTTGGAATTGGGTTTCTCATTATGGCGTGCAAAACCCTGTCATTTGCAGGCATATCAATCACTCTTTTATGCACTCTCATTTCGAACCTGTCAAAAGTTGAACTTCCGCTGCCGCACGGGCTTTTCCTTGTTGTTATCTTAAGTCTTTTTGTCGGCAAAGGAATAGGCCCTCTTATTACAACTCCGGATTGCGATGCAATTTCTTTAATAGAATTACAAATCGCATTTAAAGAGTCTATGTCTGTACTGCTTAGTTTTATTCTTACTTTGGCCATGTCTAAACGATAGAAAACGCATTTTTAAAGGTTTTTGTTAGTTTTCTTCACTTTTTATTTCTTCTTTTGAAGAAAATATAGACTCCTATAATTGTAATAATCACAATAACTAAAAGCCAAATGATTAAAGTGCGGTTTTTTTGTATCAAAGCCTGATTGTTTCCGAAGATATAACCAAGCCACATTAAAATCGCAACCCAAATCCCTGCGCCTAAACATGTGTATCCGATGAACTCACTAAGCTTCATTTTTGCAAAGCCTGCTGGCAGAGAAATTAATTGTCTTACATATGGAATAAGCCTGCCTACAAAAGTTGTAATATGCCCGTGCTTCTCAAAAAACTTTTCTGATTTTGCAATGCTTTCTTTGTCAATAAAAAACAGCCTTCCATAGCTTGCTACAAGCTTGTTCACCGCCCGCCTGCCAAGATGAAACGCAAGATAATAATTAAACAAAGCTCCTGCAAGGCTTCCCAATAAGCCTGCAATAAAGGCAAGCCAGAAACTCATTTTTCCCTGAAAAACTAAATATCCTGCAGGTATCATAACTACCTCGCTTGGGAAAGGAATAAACGAGCTTTCAATTGCCATCAGAATGAATATTCCGCCATAACCTGCATTCCCTATAAGCGAAACAATCCAGCTTGCAAACGCCTCTAAAAGCCCTGAAATCATATTAACAAAAGCCAAATAGCCTTTTTAATGTTTATGCCAGAAATAAATTGTTTTTTGTGGCAGACATTATATACAGCTAAACCCTGATTTCTTCTACATATCTTATAGGAACATTAATCATTGTCGCCATTGTTGTTAATAAAGAATGTTGCGCCCTTTGCCTGCCAATTTCTTCCGGAGTTAATGGAGTTTCAATTGTTACTCTTCCTGTGGATTGTTGCTTCATTCCAGCATATTCTCCCATGCGTAATTGAGAATCAGAATGATGCAGTTCTTCTGTAAATAAAACTATTTGTCCTGCGCTGTAGTTGCTTGCCATTCCACCGCATTCTTGGGTTATTCTTCCAATCTTTGCTCCCCCATAGGTTCTATTTTCTTTTTGAGCTTTTATACAACCTAAAGCTGTGGTTAAATCTATCATAATTAATTTTGGAAATCAGGGTTTAAAAGAATTTATATGCTAGAAACCAAAAGCAACATTTACTTTATAATGTCAGAAAAGTAAACTACAGCCTTTAGGCTATAGATAGTTGCTTTGCAATGTCAAAAATTCTCTTGACTTTTGAATTTTTGATCACTGTCAGAAATCAAAGATTTCTGAAGCTGTCCTTTTCTGAACATCCAGAAGTCCAAACGAAACACACAAGGACTTCTTGATCTGAAAAACTGAGAGTGGAGCAAGCCGCGCCGCGAGCGACTTGCCCCTGTCATCTCAGCAAAGAGATGACTATGAGTTATGTAAAACTTATTAGAAAATGAAGTTATAAATCTTATCACACGCCATAATAGATTGGCTTTCTGACATATAACAAATGAAGAATTAATGACAAAACTTCAGGAGTTAAATAAGGGTTTGTTTGCAAGAAAGGCATAATTTTAACTTTCCATTGCTTGTTTAATCCCTTCTGCCTAATGATTGATTGCTTAATCATCCAATGTTTTGTATTAATGCTTTTACATCTTTTTGTATTTATTCCAAAAACTAACTAAATCCTACACACTCTTCGATTTTGCTTTAACAAATTCCAATACAAAAAGGGTAATAACTCCTAAGCCAAGTATTTTTAGCCAGTCAAAAATGCCCAGATATACAAAGCCAAAAAGCTTGTTTAAAGGAGTGTAAATTACAATAAAATGCGCGAGTATTGAGGCAGTTACTCCATAAATTATATATTTATTCATACCCGACTTAAACGCGCTCTTATTCGTCCTTGCGCTGAAAACAAGAATTGTTTCTGATATAACGCTTGTCGTAAGCGCCATTGTCCTTGCTTTGTCCAAGTCCTGCATATAAAGGTAAAACATCGCGAAACTTACAATAAATGCAAGAATTCCTGCGACTATTATATATCCTAAAGTGTTCTTTAGAATCCCTTCCTTATTGGGTTTTCTTCTCATGACATCGCCTTCTGCTTCTTCTGTTGATATTGCCAGTGCAGGAAAAGAGTCTGTAATCAGATTAAGCCATAATATTTGGAGAGGCAAAAGCGGGATAGGCAATCCCAAAAAAATAGTAGCCATTATAAGCAAAAGCTCATCAAAATTTGCGCTTAGCATGTATTTCACAAACTTCTTTATGTTGTCATAAACCCGCCTGCCCTCTTTTACAGCTTTTACAATGCTTGCAAAATTATTGTCAACCAGTATTATATCGCTTGCATCTTTTGCAACATCAGTTCCTCTTCCTACTGCAATGCCTATATCCGCTTTTTTTAAAGCGAGCGCATCATTTATACCGTCGCCCGTTACAGCTACAATCTCCCCATTTTGCTTGAGGATATTCACAATTTTCAGCTTGTCGTGAGGGCTTACTCTTGCGAAAATTGCTGTTTGATAAACCTCTGTTTTTAATTCATTATCGCTCATTTTTTCAAGTTGCTGTCCTGTAATAATCTTTCCTTTTAATCCAATACAATCGCCTATTGCCTTTGCAGTCAAAGCAGAGTCCCCTGTAATCATCATTATTTTTATTCCAGCATGTTCGCATTCCTTTATTGCATCTTTTACTTCAGGCCTTGGCAGATCAATCATTCCCTGAAAGCCAACAAATACAAGATCATTTTCTGCTTCTTCCTGCTTTATTTTATGGTTGATCTGTTTTATGATTCTCTTGTAGGCGAATGCAAGAACTCTTAATCCCTGCGAGGCCATGTTTTCATAGTTTGTAATAATTTCTTTCTTTCTCTTGTTATCCAGCCCGGAAATCCTGCCATTGTTTAATTCATACTCACATCTCTCTAATATTATTTCCGGAGCCCCCTTGGCATAGCTTATATAATGATTCTTTGCAGTTCTAATTACTGCCATCATTTTTCTTTCAGAAGAAAAAGGAAATTCCTTTATTTTTGGCTGTTTTTCAGTTTCTTCTTTTTTATGCAAACCAAAGTTTTTAGCAGATAATATTAGGGCTTTTTCAGTAGGATCTCCAACCAGATACTCCTCAATTCCATTTCCTCTTTCAAGCCGGGCATTATTGCATAATATCCCTATTCTGAATAATAATTCTGTTTCTTTGTTCTTGCTGATTTTTTCGCGTATCTTGTTGTTGACAAATATCTTTGTTACCATCATCTTTTCTTCTGTCATTGTTCCGGTCTTATCAGCGCAGATAAAAGTAGCCCTTCCCAATGTTTCTGCCGCAGGCAATTTCCTTATTAAGCTGTTTACTCTGAGCATTCTCTGTGTTGCCAGTGCAAGGCAGATTGTTATTACAGCAGGCAATCCCGATGGAATCGCTGAAACAGCCAAGCTCACAGCAGTAAGAAAAATCGTCAGCCTGTCAAATCCTAAAGAAAATCCTGCGACAGTAATTATTGTAATCAAGAAGATTATAAAAATCCCTAATTTTCTTGCAAAGCTGTCAAGCCTTTGCCTTAACGGGTTTTTTTCAGGCTCTATTCTCTGTACAAGCTCTGCAATCCTTCCAAATTCTGTCTTCATATTTGTTGCAACTACTGCCGCCAGGCATTTTCCCCTTACAACTTCTGTTCCTTGGTAAAGCATATTTTTCCTGTCTCCCAGCGGAACATCAATTTCCAGAACTCTTGCTATCTTGCTTTCAGGCATGCTCTCTCCTGTCAAAGCCGCCTCGTTTGCCAACAAATTTTCAGAAGAAATAATCCTTGCATCAGCCATTACTTTATCCCCTTCATTCAAAACAAGAACATCGCCGGGCACAATATTTCTCGAGTCTGTTTCAATAACTCTGCCATCTCTCATGACTTTAGTCATAGGCACAAGCATTTCCTTTAGTTTGTCTATCGCTCTTTCTGCTTTGTATTCCTGGAAAAAACCCAGCAGGCTGTTCAGAAAAACAACTCCCAGAATGACTCCAAAATCCAGCCAGTTTTTAACCCAAGCCGATATTCCCGCTGCAATAAACAAGATTATAATAAGAAAAGAAGATAGCTGGCTCAAGAATATCTTTAATGCCCTAAGCCTTTTTACTCTAATAATTTCATTCTTGCCATATATTTTAAGCCTTCCAGAAGCTTCTTTCTCGCTCAACCCTTTCTCGCTTGTCCCAAGCTCTTCAAGTACATCATCCTCTTTTTTCGCATGCCAATCCATATTATACATAAAGTAAATGGCATTTAAAATCATTGCTTTGCCATTAATCTTTTCCCTTTATCCTGGAGTACAGAAAAATTACCGGAATTGCTATCATGGATGCAATGAAAACCGCAATTCTTCCCCCAAACTTGTCCGCTATAAAACCTGCAAGCGGAAGGCTGACAATGCCTGCAAGCGAGAAAAGCATGCCTCTTACAGAGCCAACAGTCGCCCTAATTTTGCTTGGAATATGCCTATGAAAATAAACATTCCAAATAGGAATTTCAAAATCTATCAAGAATGAGCCGAGAAATAAAAGAAAAATTATAAAAGCAAGGCTGTTCGCAGCCAATACAAAAAACCCCATTATCAAACTCAAACTTGCAGTTATAATCAGCATTTTTCTCTCTTTATTCTTTTTTGTTATTTTCTTTGACAGCAGGGGCGCAAATACTCCCACTAATGCCATTGCAGACCATAAGTAACCAAAACCCCAATCCGGAAAATTATAACTCTTCAAAAAAGGAGTCCAGCTTATAAAACCCTCAAATGCAAAAGCAAGTCCCCAGACAAAAATAATAAGCAATAATAAAAATAATGTTCTGTGCTTAAGCCCGTAGCTAACTGATTTTTTAATCTGGCTCCAGATTCTAAAAAATGACTTTTTTACATGCAGTTTTGGCTTTTCATAAACTTCCTTTCCAAAATACAAAAATAAAACAGACAAAAAAAGAGCTAAGCCGGACATTGGCCATATTATTTTAATTCCAAAAAAAGCTACAGAAACCGCTCCAAGCACCCCCGAGAATACAAACGCCAAATTGATTAAGCTCTGCCTTTTTGCAAAGTAATCATGAACTTTGTTCTTTAATCCTTTTGCCTTAATTAAGTCAATCACCCATGCTTCATAGCTTCCGGTTGTGAATGTTGATGCAATTCCAATTAAAGCCATTAATGCCAAAAGAAAATAATAGTCTGAAACTAAAAAAATAGAGCAGAAAACTAATCCTTGTAAAGTCCATCCCAGCATTACAGAAAATTTTCTCCCGTATAAGTCTGCTATTGCTCCTGTAGGAATTTCAAATAAAAGTGAAGCCAGAGGCCATACCGCAATTAATACTCCAACCTGCTTCATGTTTAACCCTATGGAATTAAAATAAACAACTTCGAATGGAACCAATACAAAAAGTATAGTGCCCAAAAATGCTTCCAAGTAAAACGGCCATAATACTTTTAATTCTTCAGCGGATTCTTTGCTAAAAAGCTTCATAATTTAAGAAGAAAAAGACACTATTAAAACATATTCTCCATATAAAAGCAACAGAACCCCCTACAAAAATTAGTTCCTCTTTTCACTTTTCATTTAGAGAGGGTATTCTTCATTGCTATGCCTGTAATTAAAAATTTCCAAGAAGTTTCTTATTACCTTGTCAGGGAAGTTCAATTCTTTCAATACTCTGGCTGTCTTCAAAAAAAAGCAATAGGCGCAAGCAGACAAGGTTTCTCTGCCACAAAGAATGCATGTAGTCTCATTCACAGTCTCAGGCGAAAGCTCTTCTTTTACCCTTGTCAGTACGACTTTCAGAGGTATGGGGTCCAGCCCAAAATCTTTCAACCACTGCGCAATCTCCCGGAGATAGCACCTTTCGCAAACCGGGTTTGTGATTACCTCAGTGCAAATCGTACAGAGGTCTTGTTTAAATTCCATACTTTTCAAAGGCGAAGCTAGTATAAAAATAATTGTAGTATTTTTTTAGACACTTTTTAAAAATACCAGTAAATGCAGTATTTTTTTAGACACACCTTAAGATATTTAAACTACTTTGTAGCAACATTTTAGACATTTTTCAAAGAAAAAATTTAAGATCACGCAGATTTAAAACACTTTTGTAGAATTTTCGCTCTTTGTTCACCTGCTTGCATTGCTCCACAATATTTCAAAATATTTGTAATAAGAGTCCGCAATTTGGGGGTTCTTGATTTCGATAACAAAAATTGGCTCGCTGAATATCGCAATTATAACAGCGTCCCCGCATACCGTAGTGCATACCAGGTGATCGTATTTTCTGGCAAGATGCCTTGCTTCCATATATTTTATTTTGTTGAGCTTCTTGAGTATCTTTGAATTGTTCTTGCTGTAAATATGCCTCATTGGAATTTTATTCTTTATTCTTTCTCTATGAAATTCTTTGAATTTTGAACATCCTTCCCCCATAATCTCTACCGCCTTTGTAGGAATGCTGTAAGAGTTTATTGGCTTGTTTAGTTTCAGCATCCTTAAATATGCATCTTTCAATGCAAAAACCCCTTTGGCTATAGAAATGCTCTCTTTCTGGCTGACTGTTTTTGTAAATGATTTTATCTTGGGTATAATCAAGCTAATTTCTTTCTCTTTTTGTTTAATATAATCCACTATCTTTTCTGGCTCAAGTGCTTGAAATGCCCTTCTGTCCCCGACCATCAGCTCTTTCACAAAACCCTTGTCATTAAGCCTTCTCAATGCCTCATATGTATTTGGCCTGTAAATTTTTGTCCTTCTCGATATTTCAAGTGCAGTAGAAATTCCATTTTTAAGAAGGTCAAAGTAGACATCCATCTCACTATTATTTAATCCAATAGACTTAAGCACAAACTCTATTTGTTCTTCCATATTAAAATCCCGCAAAGAATTTAGTATTTAAGTATCTTTCGTTTTTGTAGTTTAATATACTTCTACTTTATCTCATAAACCACGCTAAGACTCGCAGAAACCTCTATTTTCCTTTGTTGAATATTTGTCGCAACTTGTTTTACATCAAGCTCCGTAGCTTCTTCCGTTCTATACAACGTACGGGAAACATATTGATATTCTGGAGCAGAAACAGATACAAGATTTCCAAGCTTTTTACATAATCCCGGATACAGGGCGTTGTATTTAAACATTTCCAAACTTAACATATTTAAGGCATAGAAATCTTTATAATATCAGAAAACTCCTCAAAATAATCTTTTGTTAACAAAATTCAAAAACGGAGGTTAAACAAAAATGGCAGAACACAAAGCAAGATGCATGAAGTGCAAGAAAGAAGTGGACGTTGCCGATGCAGAAGTAATTGAAATGGAAGGGAAAGGCGGAAGCAAGAGAAGGGCAGTAAAAGGAAAATGCAAGATTTGCGGAACAAAAGTCTACAGGTTTTTACCTAAAGCTTAAGTTTATTTTATTTTTCTTGTTCTCTTTTTATTATTGGTCCATTCTACTCTATTTAGATTTCCCTCAAAACTATAAAAAATATCTTGAGAATTATCTTATCTCTCCTTCAAACCAAGAATTAAGATACTGTTTAAAAGATAAAGGCAAGGCTCTTGCTTGTTTCTCTTTCTTAGAACAAATATAATAAAAATGAAAAAGAAAAGAAATACTTACACGTTTACTTGCACATAGGTTCAAGATATTGTGTCTTGCATGAAATTTCCCCGATCTCGTCTCCTGTATCAAAGTTCATTGCTTGGCAGCAAAGCGCTATATTGTATCCTTTGTAAGGATTAAAGCTTCCTACCCATATACTGAACTCGTCTGGCAATACATCATCCTCAACATAGTTGTCTCCAACCTGGTACCAGCAGTTCAAATACGCATTCTCTGCAAGCTTAATATTCTTCAAGCCGCTGAACGTATTTGCATTTATTGCCAGCAGGGGGTTCTTGCCGCATTCAAAACCCTGGAAAAATCTCCAGTTCATGTCAAATTTCTCTATTCCCAGTGAGTTTCCGACTTGTGACTGCACTTGGCTTATTGCCTCTGCTTTCTCTCCACCCCTTGTCAACACCAATATTAAAACAATCACAATAAAAACTGCCAAAACTCCCAGAATTGCATATGTTACTTTGTTTTTCTTGAACTCGCTTCCAAACTCTTTTCCAACACCCGCGATATCTACTTTTTTCATAATTCTTAGTAGTAAAACAAGTATAAAAATGTTTTCTAAACAAGGACTAAGCAGCAAGCATTTCCTTGAAAAGTTCCCAAACCTCTTCATGAATAACTTCTGGTTTCAAAATTCCCCCTTTTCCATCACCGCATTCGACAAGCCTCCATCCAGGTTCACTTTGAGCAAGCTCTCTGAAGGTTTCTGAAACACCTTCTAAATACTCTAGATTGCTTTCATGCCCGTCTTTTTGTGCCCCTTCTCTGCTTCTTTGTTGCCCTTTCAATTGCTGGGCAACTCGCGGGTCAAGATTTAATATAACGGTCAAGTCAGGGTATGGAATTCCAAAACCTCTTTCACCAAATTCCATTTCTTTCAGCCAAGAAAAAAACTTTTCCTGCTCAGATAATATTCTTGCTCTTTCTTCTTTTAACTCTCTTGCCTGAATCGCCCTTTCAAGTTCCCTTATTCTCATTTTGTATTTTCCGCCCTGGTGCCCCATGTTTGCAGAAGCATATCGGTTAGCAACAACAATTTTTCCTTCTGCCAATGCATTTCTTATTCCAGCAGAAGCCTTGTGCCTGTCACATGCATACGGCATCGAAGCGATAAAAGGGTCAAGCTTTGTGGGGTCTCCATACTTTCCTTCTAAATATCTCTTAACATCATCCGCAAAAACGTTTTGGCCATATTGTGGAAAATCACAAGTGCTTACAGAAAAACCCTCGTGTCCGAGCCTTTCAACAAGAAGTTTTGTCTGGACAGTTTTGCCTGTCCCGTCATTTCCCTCAATCACCCCAAATTTCCCTTTTTCGAGCATTTTAAATTATTCTTTCCAATGCTTTTTCACCACGCCATACGCAAGGCTCATTGCACTTCATTCCTTGCTGGCATTTTGGTCTTGCCCATTCTTTTACTTCCGGCATTTGTTGAGCATATTTCCTAGCAGTTGCTAATGTGTTTCTCATTATCTCGTACTGCGCATGGCCGCACAACCTTAAAATCATTTTGCTTCTGAAATCTTCAAGCGCCCCTGTTTCGCTAACGCTTAAAAGTTGCCCTTGTGGAATGTCGCTTTCTGCAATTCTCTCTAAATCTTGCTGCCATTCTGCAGAAAGAGGCGTATCTTGAATAATTGGCGGCACAAAAAATACTGGAGTAGCATCAGACTCTAAGCCTCCAGATATGCCATAGTCTATTGTTCGATGCCTGTGGGCTTGGGCAAGGCATGCAAAACTCATCGCTGAAAATGTAGAATAAACATCCCCAAAATACTCTTTGGCATGAGGCCTGAAAAAAGAAAGACGCCTTTCTGTCCTATTATTCAATCCTTCAACTCTCCATTGTCTTGTTTGCTCTAAAAATCCATTTATTGCCTCAGCAAGCCTCTTCTTAAAGGGCTCTCTGCTTTCTTGGTATTCAGGCGCTACTCTTTCAAGTTCAAATATGAGTTCATTAAGCTTTCTCAAACTTAATGTATGCAACATTTTTGTTGGCGTGAAAACGCTTGTCATATATCTTGCATTTTCTTGCGCTAATTTTTGTCTGTGTTTTGGGTCTGTGACTTCCGGAACTTTTCTTTCAACAAGTTCAATAAATCTTGCAAGCCACTTGTCATACAACTCTCTTTGTAGAGGCTCTATATCCTTCATTACAGTATACCTTGCGGACTTTTCAGAAGTGACATAGGGTCTCTCGTTATTAAGAAGCATTGCCAATGCTTTTGGAATGCCCTTCATATAAAAGGTTAGATGAACATGTTCAAACGGGCTATGATGGCCACAGTTTCTTAAATGATTTGTCAAGCCTGGGCTCAATTTTTCTTCTTGCAATTCGTCCCAATCTTTTTCAGAATAGCATATTCTTCCTGCTGACTGAGCAAACCTTGTCGCATCTTCAGGGGAAACCAAATTTCCAGTCGAAGCAACTAGCTTAATTTCAAACTCTTTTTCTTCACCCATCTTCTTTTTAGAAATCCGGGGTTTATAAATAAAATTATTCTGGAAAATATACTTTAAAGAAATATTTTAAAACTTTATCTTTCCTTCCTGCCACTCTTTCAAAATAAATCTTGCAGTCCTGTCTATGTCAACCTCGCCGCCTTTAATCAGCCAGTTTTTTCTTTTGCCAAGAGTTTCTATCAAGGCTTCAGAATTCCCTTTTGCGTCTATATTGTAATGTTTTTCGAGCATGCCGGGATATTGTTTTATTAATTTATCAACTACAAACTCGGGATCTTTTACCTCGCTCCAGGTTCTTGCTCCAATTTTTGCATGCTCCGCCACTTTTTCTTTTATTAAATGAGAATATTCTTTCTCAGCAATAACTCCGGGAGTGTCAAGAATAACAATATCTTCAGTAAATTTTATTTTCTGAATTCCTTTTGTAAATCCTGCTTTAGGCGAAGTTCTTGCTGCCCCCTTGCAGGTCAAAAAATTAATAAGTGAGGATTTGCCTGTGTTAGGGTAGCCGATTATCCCTATTTGAACCCTTTTTTTCACACCCTCGTGTTTTCCAAGTTTTTTTACCTCAATACCCATCCATTTTTTCAAATCCTTTTTTCCTTTATGGTTCGTGCAAGAAACAAAAACATATGGCTTTATCCCCCCTAACTCCAACTTTTCCTTAACCTCTTTAATCTTGCTTTTATCAAGCAAGTCTGATTTATTCAAAACATAAATCAATCTCTTGTCTTTTTTTATAATCTCCTGTTCAAGTTCAGGAATCCGCGTCTCGTCTATAAACCTTGCATCCAGCACTTCAAGTATCACATCAGACATGCAGATAACTTGCCTTGCTATCTCTGGCACTTTCTGTCTTTGCTTCACTATATTCTCAGTGTGCCCGGTCCTTCTGCACGAGAAGCTATATCTTACTCTCATAAAAACACTAAATTAATGATGTTTAAATAACTAACACCCTTTTTAATATTCATTTACTTGAAAAACGTTTTTATCAGTGAGAAGTAACTATAACTGCGAAAGGCTTTTATACCTGGATATTCTGTTAAAATTATCAAAAAGAGGTTAAGATGTTAGGAAAACCAAAAGGTTCTATTGTAGGAGTCGGATGTACTAAGTTTGGCAACATTATGCAGACACCCGAACTTAAAGGCAAGACTCTTCACGAAGTTATGGCAGAAGCCGCTTTTGAGGCAATGGATGATGCAAACATGACTTCAAAAGACATTGATGCTTTTTATGTAGGAAGCATGTTAACGCATGGCTCACACATGTATAGCTATCATACTCAAATGGCAGACTGGCTCGGCTTGCAGAACAAGCCTGCTTTGCATTTTGCAACAGCATGTTCGACAATGAACACCGGACTTGGGCTCGCGAGCATGGCAGTTGCTTCAGGCAAGTTCAATTCAGTTCTTGTCGTAGCAGGCGAAACTCTTTCTTCATACCCTGACGATAATCCTATTGTAAGAAAACCAATCGATCCAGCAGACTTGTGGTATTGGACAGACTTCGGAGTTGACCAAATATATGGATACCATCACTGTTATGACATAGCAAGTGCTTATGGAGCAATTCCAACAATGGGCTATGCCAAAAAATATGGCATTAAATTTGACAAGATGGATGAAATAATGTACCATGTTTGTAAGGCAGTAAAAACTCACTCTTCATTAAATCCAAAAGCATTTGTCACAACAACACTGGAGCAAGATGCTAAAGCAAAGGGGTTCAAAGACACTCTTGACTATTGGAAATCAAACAATAATCCTTTCTTTGCCTACCCAACAAGGCTTCTAAGTGCTTTAAACACAGTCGATGGAGCAACAGCATTTATAGTAACAAAGCCGGAAATTGCAAAAAAATTTAACAAAGTGCCTGTTGACATAATCGGCTTCCATTGGTCAGCAAGCAACTACCCATGGTATGGCAAAGACCCCACAGAATGGCCAATTGACCAGTTTGCCATTAAAAATGCATTCAAGATGGCAGGCGTTGATGGAAAAAAACTTGATTACATGAGTGTGCATGACTGCATGCAAATCTATCAGTTAATAGTTTCAGAACAAGCAGGCTACTTCAAAAAAGGCGAGGCTTGGAAAGCATTCATGGAAGGCAGAACACTATATTCTGCAGACAAGCCATTGAATACTTCAGGAGGCAGGCACGGAAAAGGCCATGCATTTGCAGCAAGCCCGGGTGCAGAAACCTACGAAATAGTAAAGCAAATGAGAGGCGAGGCAGGCAAAAGGCAATGCAAAAAAGACATCAAGCTTGCAGCACAGCATAATCATGGTTATGGAATGCAGACTGCTGTGACAGTCTTAAAAAGGAGATGAGATGGTAGAACAAGTTGCAAAAAGATTTTATGAAGCCTTAAAGGAAGGCAAGATTTACGGAGTTGTCTGTAAGAAATGCAAGAAATGGAGTTTTCCCCCAATAACAGCATGCAGAGAGTGCGGAAGTCACAACCTTGACTGGAAAGAAATCAGCGGTGAAGGAATGGTTTACTTTTACTCAACAAGCCTTCTTCCACCCAAAAAATTTGCAAAATATGCACCTTATGCTTACGGAGATATTGTCTTAAAAGAAGGCCCAGCTTTCTTTACAATGGTTGAAGGCCTTGACGCATCAACACCAGAAAAAACAAAAGCAGGAAATGAAAAGCTTCCAATGAAAGTCAGGGCAAAAGTAGCAGAAAAAGCAGGAATGAATGTAGTTATATTCGAATTAGTCAAGTAAAATAAACTTCTGAACACATGTCAAAATGACAGTAGCAGAAAAAGATATAGAAAAAAAATTTATGCAAATTATTGCGGACATTTTTAAGCGCAAAGTTAGTGACTTAAAGCCAAGCACGAAATTTGTTGAAGACCTTAATGCTAAATCTATGGATATTATTGCGTTAATTGCAGCAAGCGAAAATGCTTTCGGCATCAAGACAGCAAGAGAAGCAACTGCCCAAAACCTGACAATTCAGCAGTCAATCGACTACATCAAGAAAAAGCTCAAGGAAAAAGGCAAGTAAAGTTTAAAGAAGCAAACGACTCTCCTCAAAACTTGCTTCCACTTCTCTGTATCCAAAACCGTTTTAACATTAACTCTTACAAGTGTTTGCTGTTAATTCACAACAGCAAACCCAACAGCATTATCTTTTGTGAATGAAAGGCTTAATTCTATTTTCTTGTTTTCTGCAAGCTCTTTGGTTTTTCCAGAGAGCTGAACATAAGGTTTTCTTTTCTCATCCCGCAGGATTTCAATTTCTCTCGGCTCAAAATAAACAAGCCCCAAAGCTTTGAAAACCGCTTCTTTGCCTGCAAAAGTCGTGGCTAGGTGTTCCATTTTTCGTTTGCCAGAATCTTTGCTACTTGCATAACTCAATTCTTGCTGTGTGAAAGTTCTTAAAAGAAAGTCCTCTCTGCTTGCATAATTTTTTATCTTGCTTATTTCAACAATATCTGTTCCTACTCCGCCCACCATTTTACTTGTCGTTGTTCTTGCCCTCTATAACTCTTTTAGTCTCGATAGCAATCATTTTTTCTTCATCTGTTGGTACAACTATCACTTTAACCCCGGACTCAGATGTTGTGATAACGCCTTCTTTTCCTATCATTTCGTTGTTCAGTTTTTCATCAATCTTAATTCCAAGGCACGGAATATTGGCAGAAAGAGTCCTTATTACAGGCACATGCTCTCCAATTCCTGCTGTAAAAACAATAGCATCCACATTTCCAAGAGCCGCAGCATAAGCTCCAATGTATTTTTTAAGCCTATAGCCGAAAATCTCAACAGCAAGCTTGCATCTCTTGTCGCCTTTTGCATAGCCTTCTTTTGCAACTCTCATATCTTTTGCAATTCCAGTCAGTCCAAACAGCCCGCTTTTCTTATTAAGCAAGTCGTCTATTTCCTGTGGCTTCATTTTCATTTTTTGAGCAAGATGAATTAAAATGCCTGCATCTATGTCTCCTGCTCTTGTTCCCATCACAAGCCCTTCTAAAGGAGTATAGCCCATGCTTGTATCAATTACTTTTCCTTTCTGCACAGCAGCCATACTGCATCCTGCTCCCAAATGACAAGTGATAATATTCAAGTCCTCAAATTTCTTGCCAAGAATTTCTGCTGCTCTTTGGCTTACATATTTATGAGAAGTTCCATGAAAGCCATATCTTCTTATTCCATATTTTTTATAATACTCATACGGCAGAGCATAAATGTAAGCATGTTCGGGCATTGTCTGGTGAAAAGCAGTATCAAAAACCGCAACATGCTTTACTTTTGGCAGGACTTTCTGCATTTCAATAATTCCTTTTAGGTTGACAGGGTTATGCAATGGCGCAAGTGGAGAAAACTTCTTTATTATTTTAATAACTTTTTTGTCAATAACACAAGATTTTGAAAGCATTCCGCCATGAACAACTCTATGCCCAACAGCCCCCATTTCTTCAAGGGATTTTATTTTCCCGCTTTCTAAAATTTGCTTTATCATTAAGTCAATCCCCTGCTTGTATGTCTTGATTTTGCTTCCCTTCTCGCCAATTTTTTCAACAAGCCCTTCTGTCAGTTTGTTTCCATTGTCAAAAAGCTTATATTTTATAGAAGAGCTCCCGCAATTTAATACAAGAATTTTCATGCTCATTTTTCCCAGCCCTCTGCCCAGACAGCAAGTATTGATATAACCCCAATAATGTCTTCTACTGTTGCTCCTCTTGACAAGTCGCTTACAGGCCTGTTAAATCCCTGCAATATTGGGCCATAAGCATTTGCTTTTGCAAGTATTTGTGTCAATTTATATGCAATATTTCCTGCATCCAAGTCGGGAAAAATCAATATGTTTGCCCTTCCAGCAACTTTTCCTATATCTCCGGTTATTTTCTTCTTAGCAGTTGACATTACTAACGCCGAGTCTGCCTGCAATTCTCCATCTATTGCCAAGCCAGGGACTTTTTTCTTTGCAATCTCCAATGCTTTTTTTACCTTGCACACATCTCTATGGTCCGCAGAGCCTTTTGTCGAAAAAGAAAGAATTGCAATTCTTGGCTCCCACCCAAGTAATTTTTTTGCAGACTGGCCGGACATGACTGCAATATCCGCCAGCTCTTCTGATGTAGGGTTTGGGTTTACAGAAGCGTCAGCATACATCAAAGTTCCTTTCTCGCCCCCGTTGTAATTTGGAACTGTCATAAGGAAGAAGCTCGAAGGCACAACAATATCTTTCTGCAATCCGATAATATTCTTGCTTACCGCTATCACATCCCCTGAAGTATGCACTGCCCCGGCAATCATTCCATCAACATCTTTCAAAGCAACAGCAATCGCAGAAAAAATCAGGGGTTGTTTGACGATAAATTCTGCTGTTTTCTCCGCTGTCCCCATTTTTTTAACATAAGCAGAAACATACTTTTTGAAATTCTTTGACTTTTCAGGATTTATAATCTCAATTCCATTCAAATTCAGGCCAAGGCTCTTCGCTTTTTCTTCAATCTCTTCTTCATTTCCTGCAAGAACCCCTTTAACGACTTTGTCTTTTGTCGCCTGAACAGCTGCCTTTAAAATTCTTTCATCCAATGCCTCGGGAAAAATTATCTTTTTCTGCAGGCCTCTTGCTCTTGCTTTTATCTCATCTATTATTGCCATTCCTCACCTCTTTCACCCTTCTAAAAATCAGGGGTTTAAAGTTTAAAAGTCTTTTCTCAGGACATTACAATCAGGAAATAAAGCGATAGGATTATAAGCCTTAGCACAATCAGCGGCATATGAAAAAACGAAACAAACTGCTTACTTTATTTTTTCTTTTAGCAGGTGCAATCGCAGGAGGTTATGCTTTAGTCCCGTTAAAGCCTCGAGCATCAAGCAGGCCTGCTGAAGAGTTCCGCGCTTCTGGTGCAGGTTTAAGGAAAATAAAGATTGCAAACTGGAATCTTGAAGTTTTTGGCGACAGCAAGGCGTCAAAGCCAGAGTTGATGCAAAGTTATGCAGATGTAATAAGGCAGTACGATATAATATTCATCCAAGAAATCCGCGACAAAGACTCTAGCGCATTTTATGATTTATGCAGGCTTCTTCCTGGCTATGAATTCAAAATTTCAAGTCGCGCTGGCAGAAGCAGTACAAAAGAACAATATGGCTTGTTGTACAGGAAAGGCCTACAACTCAAAGATTTCAAGGACTTTAACCCAGACCCTCAGAACAGATGGGAAAGACCGCCAATATGTGTATCATTCAATGTTGACACTTATGATTTCACGGTTTATAATATCCACACAGACCCCGACGATGTCAAAAGAGAATTAAGCCATCTTGAAAGACTCGCCTCACAAAATCCCGAAAGCAATATAACAGTATTAGGCGATTTAAACGCAGACCAAAATTATTATAGTAATCCAAAAGAAACTGAATTTGATTCATGGCGCTGGCTGATTAAAGACAGCGAGGATACAACTGCTACCTCAACAAACGCCGCTTATGACAGAATAATTATGAGCCCGGATGCGTTTGAAGAATATTCCGGGCACGGCATAAATAAAAGCACTTCAAGAGCCATGTCAAACCACTATCCTGTTTGGGTTGAGATTTCAGCAGAAGAAAAGTAAGCTTATAAATCAGATTTTCTTTAACAAATAAAACAAAAGAGGCAAATAAAAAAGGTTAAAAGAGGCAAAATGCATATTTGTGCTTTGGGCTCAGGCTCATCAGGAAACTGCTATTATTTAGAAAACAATAAACAAGCGATTTTGATAGACGCCGGTCTTACCGCAAGGCAGATTGATGAAAGGCTTGCTTTGGCAGGAAAATCAACAAAAGATGTAAAGGCAATTTTCATAACGCACGAGCATATTGACCATGTCCGCGGCTGTGATGTCTTGGCAAGACAGCTTAACATTCCAATTTTTGCAACAAAATCTACTGCAAAAAACTGTTTTCTATGCTCAAATCCCCGATTAATAAATTCCATAAAGAATAATGAAACTCAAGAGCTTGCGGGTCTTACTGTTTCTGCTTTCAAAAAATCCCACGATGCTTCTGACCCCGTATCATTTTCAATACAAGCTAAAAATAAAAAGTTGGGCATAATAACAGACTTAGGTAAGGTCTGCAAGAATGTGATCGATAATGTTCAGGACTCTGACTTCTTGTTCTTCGAGTCCAATCACGACGAGCAAATGCTTGCAAATGGCCCTTATCCGTATTTCCTGAAAGAAAGAATAAAAAGTGACCTGGGTCATTTGTCAAATAAAAAGTCTGCATTATGCATATTGGAGCATGCTTCATCAAAATTAAAGCATCTTGTCCTTTCACATTTAAGCAAAATCAACAACACGCCGGAACTTGCCCTAAAAACTTTCAAAAACTTAATCAAAGAACGTTCTGACTTAAAGCCAAAAATAAGTGTTTCGCTCCGCGACCAGCCTACAAAGGTGTTTAAGCTCTGATTTTTCTGGCATGCTTTAAAAACTCTTGAACATCTTCTTGCATTAAAATAAAAAGTTTCCCGTATTCTGAACCATTAAGTTCTTCCCATATTGGCCCTACTGAAGAAAAAAATCTGTTACCCATATTATAATAAGCAGAATCTAAAACATTATGCGCTTCAGGAGTAAAAGTTTTTTCTATTCTTCTTTGCAAGCCAGCTTCTTTTTTCCATTCAGGGTCAATAAAAGCCATTAAACTCTGGCGCATTAGATTTAGTATAAACTGCATGTTGTATTCATCAAAAGCTTCATTTAACGTAGTTTGATATTCTCTTGCTAATCTAGCAACTTCAGGATTTTCAAACCATTGTTCTTGCAGCCATTCTACTCTGCTTGCGTCAATCCCTTCACCAGTTTCTATTCTTCCAACTTGATCTTGCCCGGGTATGACAAGCAGGGGCATTTTAGCGACTAAAAGTCTGGGCCTTGTTGCTAAGTCTATTATATTGTCTAAATGGACTAAATGTGCAATAGTTTTTGTTCTATTAAAAACTGTGCTAATAACATCATAAAATGATTTTGACCTTTCATCTTCTTCTAATTCACAGCCCCTATTTAACAGAACATCCTGCACTACCCTGTCTTCAATAAGTCTTTCTCTAAGCTCTCCAACCAAGGCATGCAATTTCCTTGCTTTTTCTAAATCCACATCCTCTAATAAACAGTATTCTGAAATATCTCTAACTTTTGCCATTTTAATCCTTCAGAACTCTTTTTGCTCGGGATTTAATTATTCTTTCTTTGTTTCTGCTTCTATGTCCTCTTGTGCAATGCTATTTATCAGCTTCTTGAATTCTTCAAAGCTTTCAATTGGTATCCTTGTCCCTGATTTTGTGAAGCCGGTGTATTTCTCAGAAGTCACAAACTCACGTATCGTAAGCCCTTTTTTCCCGTTATACTCGTCTATCCTTATGACTATATTGGAATTCTCATTTTTCTTTATCTTTCCAATTTCTTTTTCCATGTTTTAAAAGAGAATTAAGAGTTTATTAACTTTATGGAGTTTGTTTTTTTGCTTCTTCATAAGCTGTGTAAATCATTTTTCTTGCTTCTTCATTTGTGATAACTCTTTCTATCAAGCCTTTTGCATACATGTCAATTTCTTCCCTTTCTATCTCGCCTGCATTTCTAAAATCACTTGCGAACTTTTCAATTAAACCGAGAACATGCGATTCCAGCAAAGTATTCTCAAGCAGACTTGTCATTTCAGCCCGTAAAAACCTTGACTCCGTCTTTTACAGATTCAGGGTTATAGCCTCCGCCAAGTATTGCAAAGTGCTTGTAATCAGAAGCAATTTCTCTTATTCTTTTATAGGTTCTTGTTGTTAGCATAAAGCCTTCAGGCTCTCTTCTGTTTTCCTGCTCTGCCCTGTAAGTGTCGCCTAATGCTCCAAAATCCTTGAAATATCCGTCAAATCCTGCATATAATCCAAGAACATGCGGGTTAAAATCTCTCAACAGCGGAATAAGCATCCTTTCAAGCCTTGACAAGTAAACATCATCCTTGCAGCCAGAAGGCAAGACTATGTTGCAGCAGTTTCCTGCGCTTTGGTCTGTTTTTACAAATGGCCATGGCCAGCTTCCGTCTTGCTGTACAGATAAAAATCTTATTGTATCATTGCCGAAAACCGCCTCTTGAATTCCATTTCCATGATGCAAATCAAAATCCAGAATAAATACTCTTAAGCCCTTCTTAGCAAGCAGTTTTGCGACAATTCCTATGTCATTTAAAAAGCAGAAGCCAAGCCCCTGGTCTTCACTTGGCACGTCATATGTTGCATGATGCCCCGGAGGCCTGACAAGCGCAAATCCCCCCTCTCCAGTCCTGCTGTCAAGCGCCATCTGGCTGGCCATAATGCTGGCACCAACACCATAACATGCAAGTTCATAAGTTTCAGGGCTTGCAGGAGT